>ERZ779637.631-NODE-631-length-20833-cov-8.338676_pt1 | contig 20833 bp, 17 predicted proteins | sample MGYA00514196_ERZ779637 | MGnify/ENA primary metagenome ERZ779637 (study PRJEB29562, sample SAMEA4376700) | mouse gut metagenome | isolation source: Cecum | study: EMG produced TPA metagenomics assembly of the A DSS colitis mouse model was used to assess the...
AACCACAGACCGCGCCGGCGCCCCGCGCGCCGCCCCCGGCGGCGCCCCGGCGCCGCGCGCCCCAGGCATATTGTTCCGACACGCTTCCGCTCGGCGTCAAACGCAGCGGTACTAAGATGCCAAAATACGGCATCTAAGTGCCGGCGTTTTCCGACGGTCTTCACAATATCCCCTCCCCCCGCCCCTCCCTCCCACACCGCTGGCCTTCACATTCCCATACAGTCATAGCGGCTCCGCCGCTGGGAAACGCTAATGGACTTAAGCGGAAGATCATACATACTGCTTATAATTAATTAAGAGAGAAAAGAAATCAGGGAGAATCGGGAATCTATTTCAGACGCACCGGACACTCACAATTACCCCCGCCTCCCTTTCCGTGCGTGGAGCCTGTGAAGTACAGCGGGCGGGGAAGTGTAAGTCCCGTGAAGACCGTTGGAAAACGCCGGTACTAAGATGCCGTATTTTGGCATCTTAGTACCGCTGCGTTTGACGTCGAGCGGAAGCGTGTCGGAACGGGACTTACACTTTTCCGCCCGCGTCCCCCCTTTTCACCCCCCACACACAGAAAGGAGCACCTCCTTTGGAACAGATTATCTTTCATATTGACGTGAACTCTGCCTATCTAAGCTGGAGTGCACTGAAAAATTTAGCGGACGGGTCCGCCGTGGACTTGCGGGAAATTCCCTCCATAATTGGCGGGGATATGAAAAAAAGACATGGAGTTGTTTTGGCGAAGTCGATTCCTGCGAAGGCGTTCGGCGTAACGACGGGAGAACCGATTGTGAATGCGTTCCGGAAGTGTCCGCATCTTATCCTGGAATCGCCGGATCAAAGACTTTACCATAAGCGCTCTGCGGAACTGATGGAATTTCTTTTGGATATCTGCCCCGATATCGAGCAGGTCAGCGTGGATGAGTGTTATATGAATTATACGACGGTGGCAAAGCGGTACGGGGAACCGGTGTCAGCCGCAACGAAAATCAGGGACCGTATTTATGAAACATTCGGGTATACCGTGAATATCGGAATTTCGGACCGGAAGGTGCTGGCGAAGATGGCGTCGGATTTTAAGAAGCCGAATCTGGTCCATACGCTTTTTCATGACGAGATTCAGGAGAAAATGTGGGGGCTTCCGGTTTCCTCGCTGTTTATGTGCGGGCATTCCAGCGTAGAGGTACTACGGAAGCTGGAGATTCTTACCATCGGGGATTTGGCGTGCGCCGATAAGGATATCCTGTCCGCTCATTTAAAAAGCCATGGCGTTACCCTTTGGGAATATGCAAACGGCATAGATGATTCCACCGTGCTTACGGAAGCGCCGGAGGTCAAAGGGATTGGCAATTCCGTTACCTTACGGGAGGATGCCTGTACCAAAGAGGATGCGTACCGGGCGCTTCTTTCCCTTGCGGAAAGCGTGGCAGGACGTTTGCGGAAATCCGACCAGTTGGCAGGAATGGTAAGTACGGAAATCAAGTACCATACCTTCCGGTCGGTTTCCCACCAAACGACACTCCAAACGCCGACCTGTACCACCGATACCATTTACCGGACCGCCTGCCTTCTGTTTGATGAACTGTGGGACGGTGTCCCCATACGGCTCCTTGGCATCCGTACCTCCAAGCTGGTGTCCAAAGACGAACCGGTGCAGTTAAGCCTGTTTGACCTTCCTTCCGGCACGGAAACCCCTCCCTCCCCGCAGCAGGTTCCCGTTTCCTCCGCCAAGCAGCAGAAGCTGGACCAGGCATTGGATGCCATACGGAAAAAATACGGGGCGGATTCCGTCGTCAGGGGAAGCCTGCTGACCACTAAATGAGCCGGTGCTTAACACCGGCTCCTATCGAATGTCCTATTATTTTTTCCTGACACTGTATCCGAAGCTGCCCAATGTTTCCCCCAGCGCCATGTAAGAGCCGTGGGAATATACGATGGGATTTGCCCTTTCAAAATGGAAGCGGTTCCTATCGTCCATGTACGCTTCGTCGGCATGGACGGCCACCACTTTCGCCAAAAACATGTCATGGGTGCCCAGGGCTTTGCGTTCCTCCACCACACATTCGATGTTCACGGGACTTTCGGCAATTAACGGAGCTTTTACCACGTCCGCCTTTAACGGGGTGAGCTTCATCTTTGCGAACTTGTCCACATCCCTGCCGCTGACCACGCCGCAGTAATCCGTGGCAAACGCCAAATCCTTTGTGGTCAGGTTTATGACAAATTCCCCCGTTTCCTCTATCATATGGTAAGAATACCGCTCCGGTCTGACCGATATGGATACCATCGGGGGACCGCTGCAGACGGTACCTGCCCATGCCACCGTAACTATGTTTTTTTCACCCGCCCGGTCCGCCACGCTGACCAAAACCACCGGCAGCGGATACAACATATTTCCCGGCTTCCAGCTCAGTTTCCCCATATCCGTCCTCCTGTCTTATCCGTGCTTTTCATCCGCTTACATATTTCCCGTCATGCGTGCGAACAAAAGAATCAGGTTCCCCACCGCTGCGGCAAGCGTAACGATGTTGAGGAAAAACATTTTCCTGCTCTTATCCGCCGCCCTGCGCTCATTTTCCATAATGGTCTGCGTCTGTTTCTCCAGTTCTTCCACTACCACAGCCTGCACATTACGGTATACTTTTACGTTTTCCTTGTGCGCAAAATCATCGGACTGTTTAAAGAGTTCTTCTGTTTTCTCTCGGTCGCCTGCAAAAAGTTCTTTCATTTCCTCCAAAAGACGGCGGATTTCATCTTCCTTTTCCTGAAGTTCCTTCTGCGCTTGCGTATTGCCGCCTTTCAGTTCTTCCAGCAGCTCCTGCACGCCGCTGCTGCCCTTCAGTTCCTGCAACTGTTTACGCATCTCACCTTCGCCGGTTTTTAATTCCTGCAAAGCCTTGCGCGTTTCCCCGTCGCTTCCTTTGATTTCCTGCAGCATCTTGCATACTTCCCCGTCGCTTCCTTTTAATTCCTGCAGGATTTTGCGCACTTCCCCGTCTTCCGTTTTTAATTCCTGCAACTGCTTCTGCACTTCGCCGTCTTTCGCTTTCAGTTCCTGCAGCAGTCTCTGCACTTCCCCGTTATTGGCTTTCAGTTCCTGAAGCAGTTTCTGCGCTTCCACGTCGCTGCCCTTTAATTCCTGCAAAAGCCCCTGCACTTCACTTTCTTTTTCCGTCAATCCGTCCAGCAGCTCCTGCATTTGGGCACTGTTTTCTTTTCCCGCATGTTCCCTGGTCCTGTCCTGTATCTTTTGGATTTTCATGATTCCTTCATCGGTCAGGCTCTGTATATAAAGGGTGCTCTTTTCCAAAAGCTGTCCCAACTGTGTGGCGCTCTTTTCCAAAGCATCCCGTATCTGCTTGTTGCTGCTGTCCAAAAGTTCTTTTAACTTCTGCTCGTTTTCGGCAACACGTAGGTTCAGTTTCCGCATTTCCTTCATACAGGCATCATATTCCGCCACCTGCGATTGCAGTTTTTCTATCTGTGCCGCATCGGCTGCCGCATTCGCCCGTATTGCTTCCTGCGCCCCGAGTTTCTGCGCAATCTTATCCATGAAATTGTCCATTTTCTTTCCTCCAAATAATCGTTTTCCGCTTTTCTGAAATCCCAAAATATGTTTCATCCCGAAACTTCAAAAATTACCTTCCGTCATACCTTCATTCTGTTATTTTCACACCATTTATATATCTTTTTCTATCTTATCATTTTTCAGATTTATTTACAATGGGGGATTCGCAGAAAACACGGAAATCCATCTGCAGTCAGGAATGTCTGCACTCACGCCGCAAAGGAACCAAACAGGAACAAAAATCCTCTTTTATAGCAATTTTTCATAAAGCTGATACCAGGGAAGCCCATACGCTTCGTAACCCAAACTTACTGTCCCTGCCCACTGATATCCGCATTTTTGATAAAGCCGCTCTGCGGGAATATTATCTTTTACAACATCAAGCCGGATGCTTACACACTGTTCTTCCCGTGCCACCCGTTCCGCGAACACCAATAATTCCGTTCCGATACCACATTTTAGGAAATCAGGATGGACCGCAAGCGTATGGACTACATAAATGCGCCTATAATCATCTTCTGTCAGCCATTTACCATTTCCATACCCGTCTTCCGGCTCATGTGTTAAAATAACCGTGCCTACGGTTCTCTCCCCAATCCGGGCAACATACAGCGCATTTGCCATCATCCCTCTTTCCGCATCACGGCGGACCGGATAAATACCTTTTTTCCACCCGGGATAATTCCCGTGCGCATCCAAGTAATCGCAAACATCTTCGTACAACTTCCCAACGCCGTCAAGATCCGCTTCCACAGCTTTTCTAATCCGAAGGTCCCCTCCCATCACGATTCCCGCAGCCTCCCCTTTGCCCAGCCAACTTTTCCGCCGTCCATCAGAAACCGCTTCATATTCCTCTGCAAAGACGTTCTTTCCGACAAAACGGAATAATCCATACCTGCTTTCCTTTCCCCCGGATAAACCCAATCCAGCACCTCCATAACTTCATAATTCACGGATTCCACTTCAAATAATTTCTGGAACCTGAGTATCTTCGAGGTTTCCGGCAGCAATTGTTCCAGCACCGGGGAAAGCATCCAGGAATCGCAGTACCAGGGCGCCCCCTGCCATGACGGATAATATGTTTGCATAAAAGCACGGAATGCCCCGAAAGATTTCTGTACCTGTTCCGGCTCCATGTCCGCGTCGGAAGGAATGTGTACATCAATCCGCCGCCCGGTATCATCCACAAATTCATATTCCAGTTCCCCGATACGGAATTCCTGCATGGCAAGCTGCCTCGGAAACCACCATGCCTGGTTAAAGCCATAACAGCCGTACGCCTTCTTATGTTCCCCCACAAAACGCGTACAGAACTTCATCGTATCCACAAATACGCCGTCCCCAATTCCCGCTTTTTGGTATTCCCCGTAAACCCCGCAGACATAATCCAGCATTTCCGTCAGGATACCGAGCCCAAATCTGTCTTCCCCAATCCGTTCTTTCATCCTGCTGATGAGCTGTTTCCAACACTCCCTCCTGCCTAACAGCTCCCGCAGTTCCCCATCCCAAATACTGTCATGCCGTTCCCTGTATTCTATCACCGCACGGCTTACTTCATCCGGCATTTCCAACATTTGGCATAAAACATCAAGCGTCATCTCCATACCCTTCCTTCCGTCCATTTCTCCGTCTTCTCCTGTTCCCTGAATTTTCCGTAACGATTCCGTCTTCCCGGGCTTATCATCCCGGCAATATAAAAATTGTACCATACTCCCCATGGAATCACAACGGTATATCCTGTCCGGAAAACCTCTAAAGTAACAGTTCAGCCTGAAATGTTATGTTTGCAGGTGAATGCGGACGCAAAAGCCAGGAGCGGAACCCCCTGCCCGGTTTTCCTGCCGCCCTGTGCTTCCCCTGCCGGTAGCTGTTCAAAACCTGATAGCAAAAATGGGCTATTTCTAATTGCGCCCAACCGGCGGTTTCTGACCACGGCGGCGAAACTCCTCACAAGGTATTTCCCGTTTCGAGAAATACCTTGTTCGTCAAACAACGCCGCCTAAAGCGGTCAGGAACCGCCGGTTGGACACAATAAGAAATACCACCATTTTTTGAAACAGGTTTTGAACAGCTACCGGCAGGGAAAGCACAGGGCGGCAGGGACAAACCGGGCAGGGGGTTCCGCTCCTGGCTTTTGCTGGTTATCAAAAAACTCCCTCCCGTGCGTCCGCCCATCAACATAACATTTCAGGCTGAACCGTTACCCTCTAAACGTCTTTTGTATTTGTGCATTTTGCTGTATTTTCCCTTTATATCCATTGCCACTTTATAAGTATTAACGATATTTTTACATGTCATTCACAATTTGTTCATAAATGATTGCTATACTATATTTAAATCAAGCAAGTAACAGTTGATTGTTTTTCATTACACAGATAGATAAATTTTTTCATAATAGCCCGGGTGCCGAAAGGTGCCTGGGCACTCCTCATTTTGGGAATCCATTTCATGGAACACGGAAAGGGCAGCCAGTCACATAGACCTGCTGCCCTTTCCGTGTTCCGGGAAATGGATAACCGTACTTGAAACCGACCTGCCCGGTCAGCGGGGGACATCCGCCCCCGCACGTTCCAGCCGTCCGTTCTGTACCTGCCTGTTCAATGACAGCATCCTGTCATCCAGCTCCGAAACGATTTTCGCACATTCCACCAATTCATCCTTGATATGCTCCGGCGCATTCCCTTCAAATTTATAATGAATCTTATGCTCCAGGCTTGCCCAGAAATCCATTGCCACAGTCCGTATCTGTATCTCCACTTTCGTATCCACAATCCGGTCGGACAGATATACCGGAACCGTTACCAGCATATGATAACTTTTATAACCGCTTTCCTTTGGTTTCACGATATAGTCCTTCACGGAAATCACCCTGATATCCCTCTGATTGCTAATCATGGCTGCTATCTCATAAATATCCGAGGTGAAAGAACAAATCACACGGATGCCTGCAATGTCATTGACATATTTTACCATGTTCTCAATGGTGGATTCATAACCGTGCCGCTTCAGCTTCTTCACAATGCTTTCCGCCGTCTTAATCCTCGATTTAATGTGTTCGATGGGATTGTACCTATGTACATGCTGGAATTCATCATTCAGTATTTCCAGTTTCGTCGATATCTGTTTTAAGGCAGAGTTATAAATCAGTGTAACCTCTTTCCAATTATCCACTTCGCTGTCACGTTCTACTCTCAGTTCCATTCCTTTCGCCTCACTACCGCTGCTGCCCCGTTATACAAACTCACCAATAAGGGGCAATGACCTTTATTGCTTTAATATGTTTATTATACCATAACTTTGAAACAAATGTGCATTTTTCACAAGATTTTAATTATTTTTTAATCTTTCTTGTATATTTGTTCATACGAGGAATCCATATCACGCCTTCCGGAAAACCGGAAAATGTTTTTGCGCCGCACACCTTCTATGTATATGCAGGAATACGGAAAATATGCTATAATAATGCCCGTATCTGTCTCACTCCTACGGTACGGGACTATGTTTTACGGATTGCGGAAAGGAAGGTGCATTATGTTTCGGATATGGGCAAAGATTTTTAAGGACAACCGGCTGGTAAAGGACACCGTCATCTGCGACGGCAGCGACGACACCCGGACCCATAAAGTATTCCGTGCTTTGGATGAAATCATATACCAGTTTGATTTGGGAAAGCCGATATGGCTGGATGCCACGGTCACCGAATTCCAAAGACATGCCAAGGCAAGGTTTACACAGGACAATTTTGTGGAAAGCGTGGATTTCGATTATCTGGAACTTCATGTCATTGAAGAAGATTAAAAATTTCCCTGCATATTTTTGTTGACACCCAATATAATAAGTTGTAGTATTAAAACATATCAAATGTAGTCTTAATAACCACATGTAAAAGTTCTGATTTGTATGTGTTATGTAAGGGAGGTACTAATATGCAGATAACCATTCGTGAACCCGGAAGCGCCATTACCCATTTCATCGGTATGATGATGGCAGTATTTGCCGCCATCCCCCTGCTGGTCAAATCGTCCGCCGCACCGGACAGCCATTGCATGGCTGCCATGACGGTATTTATGATTAGCATGGTGCTGCTGTACGGCGCCAGCGCCACCTATCATTCCTTAAACATGTCAGAGCGGGTGATACGGGTCTTCCGCAAAATTGACCATATGATGATTTTTGTGCTGATTGCAGGCTCCTACACACCGGTATGCCTGATTGTCCTGGGCGGCAAAGTGGGGTATACGCTCCTCGCCGTGGTATGGAGTATCGCCATCCTGGGCATGGGTGTCAAGGCGCTTTGGATTACCTGTCCGAAATGGTTTTCTTCCGTCCTCTATATCGCCATGGGGTGGGTTTGCATCGGCGTCTTCGGTCCCTTATGGAGCGTGCTTCCCCACGCGGCATTCCTTTGGCTGCTGGCAGGAGGCATCATATATACCATCGGCGGCGTGATTTATGCACTGAAACTCCCGCTTTTTAATTCCAGGCATGAAAACTTCGGCTCCCATGAAATCTTCCATCTGTTTGTCATGGGCGGAAGCATCTGCCACTTTATCTTTATGTATTTGTATGTAGCATGACCCGTGCGCCGCTTTGGCGGCATAATCCAAAAAACCGCTCCCCTGGTTTTCACCGGAAGCGGTTTTTTCATGCAACGGAATTCTCTTTTTTCTTTTTCCCTATTCTTCATACCCATTCGGGTTATTGCTCTGCCATCTCCAGGAATCGGCACACATTTCCCGGATTCCGTAATTTGCTGTCCAGCCAAGTTCCTCTTTCGCTTTTTTTGCATCGGAATAACAGGTTGCGATATCACCCGGACGTCTGTCCTTAATGACATAAGGAATTTTCACCCCGGTGGCTTCCTCAAAGTTCTTCACGATATCGAGCACACTGTACCCCGTACCCGTGCCAAGGTTATAAATGCAAAGTCCTGCCTTTTCCTCTATCTTCTTAAGCGCCTTTACGTGTCCCACCGCAAGGTCCACCACATGGATATAATCCCGGACACCGGTTCCGTCCGGCGTATCGTAATCATTGCCGAACACACCCAGTTCTTTCAGTTTGCCTACTGCAACCTGCGTAATGTAAGGCATTAAATTATTGGGGATACCATTGGGGTTCTCCCCGATGGTCCCGCTCTGATGCGCCCCAATCGGATTAAAATAACGCAGCAGAATCACGTTCCATTCCGGGTCCGCCTTCTGCATATCCATCAATATCTGCTCCAGCATGGATTTCGTCCAGCCATAAGGATTCGTACACTGACCCTTCGGACATTCCTCCGTAATCGGGATTACCGCCGGATCGCCGTACACCGTCGCGGAAGACGAGAAAATGATATTCTTCACGCCATGCTGACGCATCACGTCCACCAGCGTAAGGGTACCCGCAATATTGTTCTCATAATACTCCCAGGGCTTTGCCACCGATTCCCCCACCGCTTTTAACCCGGCAAAATGAATACAACTGTCAATGCTTTCTTTTTCAAAAATCTCATTCATTGCCGCGCGGTCCAAAATATCCGCCTTATAAAAAGGAACCTTCTTACCCGTAATCGCCTCCACCCGTTGTAATGATTTTTCACTGGAATTGCTCAAATTATCCGCCACCACAACGTCATAGCCGGCGTTCTGTAATTCCACCACCGTATGGCTGCCAATATATCCCGCTCCGCCCGTTACCAAAATTGCCATTTTGCTACCTCCTGTTAAAATAATCTACCGTTTTCCAACCATTTTCCATTCCAGGGTTTCTTCCCTGACTCTAATTCCAGTTTACCCCACGGCGTTTTTTTTACAATACATTAATGTTATAAATGGCTGTCAAAATGTTACATACCGTTCCGGTTCCGTCTTCCTCCCCACACGCCTTACAGTTCAATCCCGTTGCGCCTGCATAACTCCCTGGCAGATTCCACCGAGTCTACGCCCGTGGCATTTTTAATTGGCGCAAATTCACGGCTGCGCTCTACTTCATAAGCCAAACAGTTGTCCACCTGGTGGATCATGTCAAGCACCAGCGTCTCATATTTATAACCGTTCGGTCCGTCCGGCTCCACGTAATTCCCCTCCCCATCCAAATGGGGAATCTGCTTCTCCACGATATGCAGCGGGAGGTTTTTCTCCGCAATACCTTCCAGCACGCTTTCCTTAAAAAGATAGTTGAGGATTACGCCAAAATTATAGGCAGGCTCCCCCTTGTCGTCCTTCGCTTCCTTCATTTCATCGGTCAGCTCATAATATTCCACGATGGAAGGCCGTCCGTCTTCCAGACAGAGCGCCCCGACGCCTTCGTCAGGGAAAGCCTTCTTTACCACTTTCGCCCCTGCCACACAATGGTTGGCAATGGTAGCCCCCACAAAGCAAGGGTCCGCAATCCGCTGCAGCACATTATCCACGGCGAACACGTTGAGCCACTCAATACCCGCTTCTTCAATGACACCCAGCAGCCCCCGCTTCCTCATGGACGAAAACCATCCGCCGTTTCCGTTGGGCGACATGGCAATCTTCCATTTTTCCTCCATATATACTTTCCCTTCGTAATCCGATGCCGGAACCATATCCTGCTCAAAAAAATGGACATATTCCTTCCGGTAGCCAAAGTAATCCTTTTCCTCAAAAAAATCCACGGTCATCCCATGATTCTTGTCGCTGGTCATTACAAACAGATGGAACCATGCATCCGCCTGCCGCACCACATCCAGCATATTCTCCACAAGCCGCTGGAAAATATACACTTCCCTGGTTATGCCAATGTCATACATTCCTTTCGGCTCGTCCGAACCAAGGCGGGTTCCCATTCCGCCGGCCAAAAGAACCGCCGCCACCTTCCCCTGCCGGATGGCATCCAAACCAATCGCCGTATACCGTTCCCGCTCCTTCTCGATTTGGTGGAGCTGCATGGCGGCAAGGGGCGTAATCTCCCCCTTTACATTGGTGGTATTATCCTTGCAGTATTTCAGCATGTCAAAATCCGCCGCTTCTATCTGGTCAAGCAAAGCTCGCTGCTGCTCCCGCGTCAGTTCCCCGTAATATTGGAGCACATGCTGCTGCCCGTATTTTTCCAGTTTCCCGTATGCCTGTCCGTAATCCATTTCCATCCCTCCACACAATAGTTTGTCCCCTGTTTTCACCTATCATAGCAAATTCCCCCAAAAGGCGCAACCGTTTTGTTTTCTGCCCTGCACACCTTCCCCGCAGCCCGCATATCATTATTCTAAAAGATTCCTGCCTTCCCCAACAGGCAAAAGGTGCAGCCATGACCATCTATACCGTAAAACCCGGTGATACCGTTGACCGCATTGCCGATGCCTACGGCATCGCCGCTGACACTATTATCTATAACAACCAGCTCTCCTATCCCTACCGGCTCGCCGTCGGACAGGCGCTCCTGCTCAGCACGGGAGCATCCGGTCCCGACAGGCGCACCGTTATAACGGGCGGATACGCATATCCCTTTATCCGCCGCTTTACCCTTACGGAAACGCTTCCCTACCTGACCAATCTATTTGTCTTTTCCTACGGGTTTACCACCTCCGGGGAACTGGTTCCTCCTGCCCTGGACGATGAATGGATGATTGCCTTGGCAAAAGAAAACCATACCGCCCCCATCCTGACCCTTACCCCGTTTGGTCCCGATGGCATGTTCAACAACAACCTGATTGCGGTTTTGGTCAACGACATGGATATCCAGCAGATTTTCCTTGCCAATTTGGTTCAGGCCGTGGAGGAAAAAGGATACGAAGGCGTAGATATCGACTTCGAATACATCCTCGCCGAAGACCGCATTCCCTTTACCGAATTTGTGGCAAACGTCCGCACTGCAATTAACGGCATCGGTTATCCGGTATCCGTGGCTCTTGCCCCTAAAACCTCCGATGACCAGCCCGGATTGCTATACGGCGGAAAAGACTACGGGCTGCTGGGGGAAGCGGCGGATTCCGTGCTGCTTATGACATACGAATGGGGATACACTTACGGTCCTCCCATGGCTGTCGCCCCCATCCACAAAGTCCGCGAAGTGGTGGACTATGCCCTCACCCGCATTCCCGCCGAAAAAATAAGCCTCGGCATTCCCAACTACGGCTATGACTGGACGCTTCCCTATGAACGGGGAACCAGTATGGCACGTACTATCAGCAATACCGAGGCAATCGAAATTGCCATCGCAAACAATGCCGTCATCCAGTTCGACCAAACCTCTATGTCGCCCTATTTTCGTTACGAGCGGGACGGACACACCCATGAAGTATGGTTTGAGGACGTGCGGAGCTTAAAAGAGAAATTCGGATTAATACAGGAATACCGCCTGCGCGGCGGTACTTACTGGCAGATTATGAACTTATTCCGCGCCAACTGGCTCCTGCTCGCGGACACCTTTTACATCTCCAAAGGGCTCTCCTGACGCTCTAAGCATTCTCCTCGGAGCGGTCCTCCTCCTGCAGACGCATCCCTGCCGTACTTGTTACGGGTAGGGAGAACACGATGGACTTCGCCTTGCTGTCCATACCCGCCTGCTCCATGATGGCTTTCATGATGGCATTCTTATCCTTCTTCTTGGTCACTATGAAAATCATTTCCTTTTCCGCCGCGATGGAAACGCCGAGGAACTTCTCCGCCTTCTCCATACCCGTCCCCCTCGCGTTTAACACCGTACCCCCTCCGGCGCCTTTTTCCCTGGCGGCATCCATGACCAGGTTGTTATAACCCTGGTTTGCAATCACTATGATTAACTCATACTCCGTGTCCTTCAATACGGTTTCCTCCTCTTTCTCAAAATCCTGCCCCGATGTCAGAAACTGCAGCGCCTTCTTCCCCCCGATACTGGACAGCGGAATGATAAATGCGATTCCCGTTCCCGGCACGTCTATGTTCATCTGCTTCTGCAAACCTTTTTTTAACGCCTTCCAGCGTTCCCTTGTCACCGTGGATAACATCACGGTTTTTTCCGTCGCCTCCAAACCGAAATAATCCAGAATTTCGCTGTTGGCGGTTCCCGTCCCCAGCGTGCCGAGAATCATATCCTGCCCGTATTCCTTATAAAAGGACATCATTTTGGATCCTATGTTCCGGTTCGCAATCGTCACCATCAAATATACTTTACTCATGCCGGACTCCCTTCTTTTCCCTGTCCATTATAATTCTATGATTTCGTCATCGCCCAGCAGTTCAAAGGCAGCCTGCGCACCGGACAGTTCCATGGCAGGTATGCCCGCCGCACGTCCCATCCGCGCGGAACGTATCCTGCCCGCCAGCCCCAGCACCTGAATCGTAATCAGGGGAGTCATTGCCACCATTGCCACCACGCCGAAAGCATCCGTAACGATATTTCCACCGATGCTGACACACGCCCCCATGGCAAAGGGAAGCAGGAACGTGGCAGTCATCGGTCCCGATGCCACGCCGCCGGAGTCAAAAGCAATCGCCGTAAAAATCTTCGGCACAAAGAATGAGCCGAGTAACGCTATGGCGTACCCCGGAATAATAAACCACAGAATCGAAATCCCGGTCAGCACACGAATCATGGCAAGCCCCAAGGACACCGACACACCCACGGAAAGGCTAAGCTCCATGGCATTGGCGGATACCGCCCCCGACGTAATTTCCTCCACCTGTTTTGTCAGTACATAAACCGCAGGTTCTGCCCGTACTATGAAATAACCGATTAACATACCGACGGGAACAATGACCCACCGGTAAGGAAGCGCCGCCATTACCTGCCCCAAATAATTACCCGCAGGCATAAAGCCCACGTTCACCCCGGTCAGGAACAGTACCAAACCGATATAGGCATATACCAAACCGATTCCGATACGGATGAGCTTGCGCTTCCCCACCCCTTTGAAAATCAGAAGGAAGATACCGAAAAACGCAATAATCGGCAAAAGGGATACCGCCATTTCCTTCATGTAAGTCGGAAACCCATGGGCAAACAAATCCCAAAGTTCCACGGAAGTATCAATGTCCGGCAGCGAAGGCGGCTCATAAGCGCCGCCCTGGGGATGGTAAATCAATCCCAAAATCAGCACGGAAAGAATGGGACCCACGGAACAGAGCGCCACCAACCCAAAGCTGTCGTCCGCCGCATGCTTATCGCTTCGGATTGCCGAGATACCGACACCCAGAGCCATAATAAACGGCACCGTCATGGGACCCGTGGTCACACCGCCGGAATCAAAAGCAACGGAAAGGAAATCCGCCGGCACAAAAAAAGCCAGTATAAACACGATTCCGTAAAATGCCAAAAGAAGCGGCGGCAGCGGAACCCCAAACAGCATACGCAGCAGCGCTATCACAAGAAAGAAACCGACCCCTCCTGCCACGGCAAGAATCAACGTCATGTTGGGAATGGACGGCACCTGTCCCGCAAGCACCTGCAGATCCGGCTCGGAAACCGTAATGATAAACCCCAGCACAAACCCAAGAAATACCATAACCGCCAGTTTCTTCGACTGCGTCATGCAGGTACCGACCCTCTCCCCCATGGGCGTCATGGACAGCTCCACCCCCAAAGTGAAAAACATCATTCCGACAATCAACAGCACCGCCCCCGCAAGAAATGCCAGCAGGATTCCCGGGGACACCGGCGCTATGGTAAAGCAAAGCACCAGCACAATACCGATAATGGGAAGCACCGCTTCCAGGGCTTCTTTCAATTTCTCCTGCAATTTCGTCCGATAATGTCCCAATTTCCTTCTTCCCTTCCTTATTTCCCTTCCTTATTCCAATCCTGTCTTTCCATACTACCCCTACCCCGCGGAATTTTCCTGCCGCATTTTCCCAACTGCGGCATCTACCCGCGGTCCTCGATATTCCTGTATTGCCTCTCAGGCATAATGCTCTTATATGCCGGACGGATAATCTTATCCGCGTTAATCAATTCCTCCAGCCGGTGCGCGCTCCAGCCGACGATACGCGCCATGGCAAATATGGGGGTATACAGTTCCAGCGGAATATCCAGCATACTGTACACAAACCCGCTGTAAAAATCCACGTTGGCGCTGACGCCTTTATAAATGTTGCGTTTTTCCCCAATGACCTGGGGCGCCAGCCTTTCAATCATGGAATAAAGCCTGAAATCCTCGTCCCGCCCCTTATTTAACGCCAGCTTCTCCACAAAGCTCTTGAAAATCGTCGCCCTCGGATCGGATATGGAATATACCGCATGGCCCATTCCGTAAATCAGTCCCCGTTTGTCGAACACTTCCTTATTCAGCATCCTTGCCAAATAATCCTTCACCATGTCCTCATCGTCCAAATCCCTGACATTTTTCTTGATATTTGCCATCATTTCCACCACTTTTATGTTGGCGCCGCCGTGTTTGGGTCCTTTTAACGAAGACAGTGCCGCCGCGATGACCGAATAAGTGTCGGACCCGGAAGACGTAACCACCCTTGTGGTAAATGTGGAGTTGTTACCGCCGCCATGCTCCATATGCAGCACCAGCGCGATATCCAGCACCTTCGCTTCCAGTTCCGTATACTTCATGTCCGGCCGCAGCAGGCGCAGGATATTCTGTGCCGTGGAAAGTTTCGGTTCCGGTCTGTGTATGTAAAGGCTGTCGTCCCTCTCATAATGGTTATATGCCTGATACCCGTATACGGAAAGCATGGGGAACACGCTGATTAACATCATGCACTGGCGAAGCACATTGGGAATGCTTAAATCCTCCGCATGTTTATCATAGGAAGCCAGCGTCAGCACACTCTTGGTCAGGGAATTCATGATGTCCTTACTGGTAGCTTTCATAATGACATCCCTGGTAAAATTCGTGGGGAGTGTCCGCATCATTCCGAGCATTTCCTTAAACTCCACCAGCTCCGTCTTCTTCGGAAGGTCCCCATATAAAAGCAGATAGGAGATTTCCTCAAAGCCAAACCTTGCGCTGTGCTCAAACCCTTTCACCAGTTCAATCACATCATACCCACGGTAGAGAAGCTGTCCTTCACAGGGTACCCGCTTACCGTCCACAATTTCCGATGATTTGATGCGGGATATATTCGTCAGCCCGGTCAGCACGCCTTCCCCGTTCATATCGCGCAGCCCGCGTTTCACGCCGTATTCCGCATACAATCCGCTGTCTATGTTATTATTCTCCACACAGATGCTTCCGTACCTCTGTGTATATTTCTCCAACATTTCTTTCCTTGCCTTCATCAATTCCTCACTCCTTTTCCATCATAGTCAGTTGTTCATCCATATTACAGGCAATCTTTCTTGCCACCCGGCGCATCACCTGCTTTTCCTCCTCCGTAATGCCCCGGTAGATAATTTCCATCAGACCGTCCCGCAGCCTGGACAGTTCCTCGCACACCGGCTGCGCCTCCCCTGTCAGTCTAAGGTGCACACAGCGCCTGTCCTGTGCATCCGGCGTTCCCGTCAGATACCCGCATTCCGTCAGGTGTTCAATGGCATGGGAAATATGCGCCTTGGAAAAATATTTCATCTCCGCAATATCCCGCGCCGTATCCCTTTCCTCCTGCTTCAAAAAAAGCAAAATCTCGATTTCAATCCGATGCAGCCCATACTTTGCCGTAATGAGATTGCTCATCCGCTCATACAGCTTCTTAAACTGCTGCCCGTAAAGTAACGTTTCAAACTCCGTATTCATGGCAGACACCTCTTACTCCGTGGAACGGTTAATATTTAAACTGTTCACTTATAAACTATATTCTCATATTTCCCAATTCATGTCAAGAGACGCATTCCGTTCAGATTATGTTAAGGAACACCCAAGCCTATTTTCAAGGCAGCATCCCCTGATTATAATAAAGCAGGATTCAAAACAGGAAAACAAGATACCAAACGGAGGTTTTATCATGAACATTGGAATTTTACTGGTTGCAGTGATAGGCGGCGCCACCGGAAAGTTGCCAAAGGGATTCCGTTAACGGAATAAGGGGGAGAGTTTATATAACCGGACGCGGAGGGCATACCGTTCCCTCCGCCGGGTTTCAATCAAATACCATATGGATTCAGAGACATGCTTTGATTTTGGAAATCATTTCTTCATATTCCGCTTCGCTTAAATATTTCTTATCCGGATTCATTTGGAATGTGCCGCCCCATTCGTCCTGCCCTTTGTATTTGGGAACCAAATGGATATGTAAGTGGCAGCCGGTATCACCGTAGGCACCGTAATTTAACTTATCAGGTGCAAATGCCTGATGGATTGCTTTCGCCGCGCGCGTCACATCCGCAAAAAAGCGGTTCCTTTCTTCGTCACTGATATCCACGATTTCACTGACGTGATCCTTATATGCCACAATACACCTTCCGGGCTTGCTCTGCTCCTTAAACAAAATCAACTGGCTCACATCCAAATCACAAATCTTAATCCCAAATTTTGCCAAAGGCGCACCGCCCACACAATACCCACAATTTTCGTCCAACACTTTATCGCCCTCCCTTTCCGGAAATCTATTCCTTCACGCCGCATTGCCGCTGTATTTATCTTACAATTATTTTCCCCGGCTGTCAATTTCCATACAATTATTTTTCCCTGCAAAAATAATTGCGCAATATACAGTTCAACCTGAAATGCTATGTCCGGAAGCAGACGGATGGCTCCACCCTTAAATCCTACTCCATCAATGCCATCGTTCCAAATTTAATCCCAATGAAAACTGCCTGCCAATACGAAAACCAGCGTCAGGGGAATTCATGCTGCGTCCGCGTCTGCCGCCCTGCCCATGGACGGAAAAACCTGTTCAAAAAAATGGAGGTATTTCTTATCGTTTTCCTGCAAGCGGTTTATGGTTGCTTTCAGGCGGCACTGTCTGACGAACGGAGTGAGGAGTTTGCCGCCGTAACCATAAACCGCTTGCAGGAAAACGATTAGAAATACCCCGTTTTTGCAGCCAGGTTTTTCGTCCATGGGCAGGGCGGCAGACACGGACGCAGCATGGATTCCCCTGGCGCGTCCCCCCTCTCCTTTTCCTCCCCCTTACCCGCCCTGAAAATACCGAGCCAATATCTCCTTCATATAATAATACCTTCTCGCATAAGAGTTCTCCACCCGTATCAGTTCAAACCCGTGTTCCCTGCAGATCTCCTGCTTCTTCCTGTCCCGCTCCTGTACATACCCATCCCCCCGGTGTTCCCTTCCGTCCAGTTCCACCGCCAGTATGGGAGTCCGCCCGCCCGGGACTTTTTCATATACCACGAAATCAAACCGCCCCGTATCAAACAACTCCTTATAGCGTTCATCCCCGTCAAACGCCTCGTCAATGCCGACCTCCCGCGACACACTGCATTTTCCCTGCGTGTTCAGCACATTATCCAGCGCATGGTTTAACGTGGTTAAAAAAGCGGCCTCCAATTCCGTACTGTACGGTTTGATACCAAGCGCACGGGATGCGCTTCCCCTGGGAGTCACCTCCGACGTACCGTTTGTCTGCACATACTGTACCAATTCGTACAAATCGTCCTGTCCCTCTTTTTTATGCAGCCGTTCCAATTCCTTTCTGCTGGACAGAACAATCAACTGTTCCCTGGCACGGGAAGTCGCCACGTTAATCAGTTCCTTATTGTTTTTCAGCCATTCATAAGTCGCGCTGCCCGTCTGTTCCGTCAGAGCAAGGGAAAAAAGCACGACGTCCTTTTCGTCCCCCTGAAAGGCATGGACCGTACCGCAGGTTACGTTTCCGATTCCGTTTTCCTTAAGCAGACCGTTGATATATTCCCTTTGGTTGGCAAAAGGGGTAATGACGCCGATATTCTTATCCCCGTTTTCCTTCGCATACGCCACGATTTCCTCCGCCTCCCTCGGCGCGGTATTTTTCTGGCAGGCAGTGTTCTCCGTGATATCCTTAAATACCAGCGGATTCTTTTCTTCGCTGGCGCTGTCAATCACCAGTTTATTGTTGTAATACTTCCGGTTATTGAAATGAATAATCTGTTCGTTGCACCGGTAATGATGGCTCAAAAGGATTTCCACGCTGACCGCATCGCAGGCGAGAAACGTCTTGTAAATGGAATTTGCAATGTAATCATATTCTTCCGTCACTCCGTAAATCCTGCGCAGTTTCGCATTGTCTATGGCGTTTAGCAGGATGACCGGGCTGAGCTGCTGCGGGTCTCCCACTAACATCAGGCTCTTACCCCTGATAATCGGTACCAGGGACACAGCAATATTCCCCTGGCTTGCTTCATCCATCACCACCATGTCGAAATATGTCCCCGGCTCCCCGATTTTATGGGCGGATATGGATGTGGTGGCGATGATGGGGAAAATGCGCTGGAATTTTTTTAAGTTTTCCTCTTTTTTTAAATAAGCGTTAAACTGTTTTACCTTTTCCTTCTCATCCTCACAGTATACGATTTCCAGCAAATCTCCGTTTTTCGGCTCCTTCAGCCTTTGGATATATTTTGCCGACGTATAATACAGATATTTACGGAATTCCTCCTCATTCTCAAACACCAGCCGCAAGGCTTCCTCCCCCGTCACTTCCCCGGTTTCCAAAAGCCTTTTTTCCACCTCCGCAAGCTGGATTCCCTGCAACTGTGTCTGGAATGTCAGGTGACGGTTTTCCTCCATCAGTTTTTCAATCGCCTCCTTTTTTTCCAAAAGCTCCAAACGCTCCTCATGCCGCATCAGAAGTTCCGTCAGCTTACGGGTACGGACGACTTTGTCGTCCTTGTTCCTCTCAAGCGTACTGTCATAAATCCTGACATCCTTGACCTGCTCGTACAATTCCCGGATATCATCCAATGCCTCCGCCACACGGTCGTCGCTCCCCAAACGGATAACCGGAAACGGAATCACCCATTTCCCAAGGTAAGGTATGTTCTGCAGCCTGCCGCACACCCCGTCGATGGGATGGTTGTTGTAAGATGCAAACAGCACGGTCTTTTCGTTGAAAAAAGCCGTCACGATGGTATTGACAATAGTATTGGTTTTCCCCGTTCCGGGCGGTCCCTGGATGTATGCCAAAGGATACTTCATGGCATTATGGATGGCAAGAAGCTGGTCCAGGTTAATCCTGCCGTTCAGCAGGGCAATGGGATAATTCTTCCTCCGGTCTGCCTGTTTGAGCATGTCCCCGAAAAAAGCCCGTACCGGATAAGTAACGGCATCGTCCGCATACATTTTATGAATGGCTTCATACTCCTTATGCAAATCCAACAGCACGTCCCTGCCGATGGCAATCAGGTAAGGCATATCGTCCACTCCCTGTATCTGCGGGTTGGAAAGCGTGATCCGATCCTTGATAAGCTCCGTGTTTGCCCCGAAATCCTCCAACAGCCCATAGTCCTCCGCATCCAAAAAGCGGCGTATGCTCTGCTTCACCCCGTTTATGGTAAACTCGGTACAGACCGTAATCTCCTCGTCCTGCCTGAGCGTACGCCGTATCACATCCAGTCTCACCTTCCGGTAAGCAAGCACATAAAGCCCCTGCTTCATGTTTACGCTCATCACGTTTAATGCCAACTGTTTGATTTTCCGGTTCCTGTTTCCGCGCTTTACCCCCATTTGGAACTCGCCTACGATTTCCCGGAACTGCTCCTGGTCCAAACTGTATTTTCCGTTCCAATCCCCGTCAAGGCGCCCAATCAGTGCATAATCCGTCTGATAGGGTGTGGCGTCCAAACGGTTGCAGTCCTCCAGGTAGTCCAGTATCTTCAGGTTTGCCACATTTCCGAACAGCTCCTGGTATTTAAAAGGGTTCTGCCGGATGTCCTCAAGAAGCCGTTCTTCCGTATGGAAATAAGAACCGTCTATTACCGAAGCCGACAGAATGGAAGCGATATTCACCCACAGCGTTTTCGTCACATATTTTGCCAAATGCAGCCCTTCCACTCGCATAAACCGGCTCCGCGGATTCATACTGATGATACCCATCCAATACTTCGTCACTTCCCCCTGCTCGTTTTTGTATTCCACACTCAGCCATTTTTCTTCGTGAACCGCCCGGAATATGCTGCGGCAAATATCGTTCATGACTTTTATCCCCCTGTATCATCCATAAAACCGGGCAGAGAAGAAATATTCCCCTACCCGCACGGCAGCCGCCAAATATCCGCACAATTGCAGCTTCCCGGTTCGTTGCTCACATAAATAAAGCATATTTTTGGTGCTCCATATGTTTTCTCATTTCTTCCGGAATATCCAGCTCAAAGGAAACAGCAGTCGGCTCCCCGGCATTCATGTCAGCATAATCCCGATTCCCGGGCGTTTGGTATTTTTTGGTAATCTATAAATATCTGATTCTCTTTTCCCCTTAGGCCACTTATCAATGATTTTTGACGCAAAATGGCAAAATTTTTGCGTAA
>ERZ779637.632-NODE-632-length-20820-cov-8.614544_pt1 | contig 20820 bp, 16 predicted proteins | sample MGYA00514196_ERZ779637 | MGnify/ENA primary metagenome ERZ779637 (study PRJEB29562, sample SAMEA4376700) | mouse gut metagenome | isolation source: Cecum | study: EMG produced TPA metagenomics assembly of the A DSS colitis mouse model was used to assess the...
TCAATTCATCATACCGGATAACATGAGGATCCGGCGGCTGAAGCATGGCCTGCATGGTTTTTTCTACAAATCCGGATTTTTTCAGCTTTTTTATTGCGTCATATTTTGCCATTTCGATTATTACATCTTTCATCAATCCCGCCGCCCCCTTTACGTTGCCGGCCGAAGAAGCGGCTGTGATGCCAGCGGCGCCGTCGGCCATGCCGGATCCCGTATCTGAAAGGCGTCCCCCAGCTCTATAATGTCCGGATAATTGTCAAGGGCGATTTTGATCGCCGTCGGCTCAATCTCATAGGCGTAATAGGTCACATCAACGAACCCCAGCTTGTCAAGACAATAACGGCCGGTTCCGATACCGTCATACATGGACAACACAACAATTTCTTCCATGCGGTCAACACCGGCAAGCCCCGCCTTCAGTATGTGGATGATTAGATCGGCCGTCCAGCCATTCCCCAGGGCCTTTCTTGCCGCCGTCCTGGATGCCGCCGCCGTGTAGCCGTCCGGCAATGTCTGAAGCCTTTCCGCTTCCATCTGCGTGAAATGCCGGAAAATATAATCCCCGTTTGGAAGTGCTATATTGTATATTCTCCCTTTATGCAGATATGTTCCATTTTGTACCATGACAAACTCTTTTTGCTTGAAAAGACTTGCATTTTGATGTATGTATGGTTCTATGATCATGCTGTCGGTTTCAACGGTTGTTAATGCGTTGGCCTTTTCCGCTCCGGATGTTTCAAACCTGCGGTATAGTTTCCCGTCAGCTTCCCGCCGGTTCCTGTACCCCATGCCGACCGGATAACGGTCAGAATGAAGGTCTTTCCAATATCCCCTAGTCCGGATTATGTCTTTTAACGTGATCCCCCTGTCCTCTGGCTGCTCACATTGCCAGTTAAACGCATAAATGCGCCGCCGCATCTGCGCCGATACAAGCGAACTATCCCCATGAAAAAGGGGAACCCCAAGCTCCGCCGCAATCTGCGCTTTGATCGGTTCCGCTGCGCTTTCGTTATTTTCGTAAAGAAAGAAATCCGGCTTGAATTTCTCCATTGCGATTTTATAATTTAAAAACAATTCCCAGCCCATGCCGGACGGCTGTTTTTCCCTGCCGCTTTTCCTTGCAACGCTCCAATATGTGCAAGGGCTTCCACCTAACAAAATTTTTACCATCAGCTTTCCCTTTCCGGGAAAAGCCTTTGTTTTCAATGGTTTTCGCTATCTTGTTTACTCCCTCTAACGGTTCCCCGTTTGCACACACTTGCGATACGGCGCCTTCCCGTACCTCCTGTACATCAATTTCCACATACCGCTTCTTTTCTTCCTCCCCGGCGTTTCCTGCTCCCCCGTCTTCTTTCCCCGGGTTTTGGAAAATACCGGAAAAATACAGGGCAGAATGACCGCCATATGTCCAACAGCCGTCTTCCTCAAAAGAATTCCACGAATTCCCGCATCTCCTTGTCCGGTCTTCCTCCGTGGAGCGGAATACCACCGGCGTACCCAGCCGGTATTGCAAACCGCCATATCCGGGCCAGTCCTGCAGTTCCCGTTCAATATAATAGAGCCTGTACTCCGCACAAACTTTCGGAAACAGGGAAGTACCCAATATCATTACATATGACAGAAACAGCAGCGCACTGACCGCATATCCGCATACGGGCAACATTTTTTTCATAAAGCCTTTACTCCCCACATGCTCAGAATTTCGCCAGCTCTCCGATTAACAGCGGATTGGATATGCTGTCCCGGATAAAATCATTGTACCTCTCGTTCCACTCATCCGTCCAACTGTTCTGCTCCATGATTTCATGGATTTCCCGCAGCACCTCTACCGCATGCCTGCAGCTTTCTTCATCGCCGATTTCCGCGTAATGGTCCACTTCCCTCCAATAAACGGCAAGCACTTCCTTCGGATATCCCGCTGCCAACTGCTTACTGAAACGATGTCCGGCATCCACCCCGTCCTTTTGGAACTTGCGGTTGTTTTTCAGGTAATCCAGGATTTCCTCCGTGTTTCCCTTTTCCATACAGATATCAAAGTAAGCAGAAAGGTTGCGCTCCTTTATGGTACTCAGGATCTTCCCTTCCTCCGCCGCAAAATCCGCCGCCGTTAATTCCTTTTGGCCCGTATGGTACCATTTCGTCAGTTTCCGCGCATCCGCACAGGAGAACAGGTCGGACAGCATCTTTTTTTGGTTCTCGTAATTCCCCTGTTCCTTATAATAACCGTACAACAGCTCCGTAAGGAAATCCCTGTCCTGCTTTTTTGTCCGCGCCGTCCGGTACAGATCCACCAGCGCCGCTTCGTCTTTCCCCGTCACATAATAACGGAACAGGTAATCGTAAATTTCAAACAACCGTCCTTCCACATTCGCCAAACCGTCTATGGCAGTGCGGAATGCACGCTCCGCATCTCCCTGTTTCTTATACTGGTTTGCCAACGCCACATACTCCGAAGCCGATGTCGGCTTCTGCCCGGCTCCCGCTTCCGGTGCTTTTCCCCTGCTTTGTGCGGTTCCTGACGCCCCGGTTTTTCCCGTGCCGTCCGCGCTTCCTTCTTTCCCGTTTTCCGCATAAATCGCCGCGGCAAAATTTTTATAGAAAGAATTTCCGTAATCCGCCAGGAAATCCGCCAAATAAATTCTTTCCTCTTTTGTCCGGCACATTTTCACCGCCAAATCCACCAGTACATCCGTCAGCCCGCTGTTATCCGAAGCCACTTCCTCCAGCATTTCATCCAGCACTTCTTTTCTGACCGTCCATGAAATTCCCTGTTTCCCTAACAAACCTTCCATCGCCTTTAATTCTTCACGGATGTCGTCCTCATCGCTCTTGGAACCTCCGCCGCAGGTATTGAACATTTCCACGGTCGGCTGTGCATTTTTCCAGTGCTGCCGGAACTCCTCCTCCACATCCTGCGCGCTGTCCCTTAACTTCGCATTCTTCCTGCAGTAATCTTCCGCCACCTGTTTTGCCGGACCGCCCAGCTTAATCATAAAACCGATGAGCGTAATCAATTCCCCTTTTTCCAACGTTCCCAACAATCCCATCAATGTTTTCTCGTCCATTACGTCCACCTTTATCCCTTATTTTTTCCTGTTTTCACGGCATCCATAACCGTTCCTTCCCCATGCTTATTTCCCGTCATACAAGTGGCACCTTACCACATGCCCGTTCCCCATATCCCGCGCTGCCGGCGCCTGCTCCTTGCAAATGTCCATACATTCCCTGCACCGGGTATGGAACTTACAGCCCTTGGGCGGGTTCGCCGGTGAAGGAATATCTCCCTCCAAAATCATCCGGTTCAGTTTCATGTCCGGGTCCGGCATGGGAATCGCGCTGAACAGCGCCTTGGTATAAGGATGCAGCGGGTTCTCAAAAATATCCGCCGTGTTCCCCGTTTCCACCAGTCCTCCCAAATACATGACCCCTATCGTGTCGGAGATATGTTCCACCACGGAAAGGTCGTGGGAGATAAACAGATAAGTCAGGTTCATCTTCTCCTGCAGTTCTTTTAACAGATTGATAATCTGTGCCTGAATCGATACGTCCAATGCCGATACCGGCTCGTCGCAGACGATGAATTCCGGCTTCAGGGCAAGCGCCCTGGCGATACAGATACGCTGTCTCTGCCCGCCCGAAAATTCATGGGGATACCTGTCCTTATGGTATTCCTGCAGCCCACAGTTTTTCATGACCTGTGAGATATAACCGTCATACTGTTCCTTTGGCACCAAATGATGCTGCTTCACCGCCTCCCCTATGATTTCACCTACCGGCAGTCTCGGCGACAAGGAGGAATAGGGGTCCTGAAAAATAATCTGCATCTTCGTGCGCAGTTCCCGCAGCTTTTTCTTATCCGCAGTGCTGACATCCGCCCCGTTAAAAAGAATGGTTCCCGAAGTTTTTTCAATCAAACGGAGGATGGTACGTCCCGTGGTGGATTTCCCGCAGCCCGATTCCCCCACCAGGCCCATGGTTGTTCCCTTTTTAATGGAAAAGGATACGTCGTCCACCGCCTTCACTTCCCCTGTGACACCGCCGAAAAAACCGCCTTTCACCGGAAAGTATTTTTTTAAATGGGACACTTCCAGAATATTTTCCCCCTGATGGATGAGCCTGTCCGCTTCCGCAGCATTCGTATTTGTTCCGTTATCCATTCTGTGTGCCTCCCTCCTTACAACGATAGCAGCTTACCACATGCGTGGGCGATATATGGTATTCCGGCGGATACACGCCCTCGCAGTCCTGTATGCACATCTCGCAGCGGTCCTTGAAATAACAGTAATCCGGCATATCCACCGGGTTCGGCACGCTGCCGGGGATGCTGTAAAGTTTATCGATATGTTTCCCCACCACCGGTTTGGAATTCATCAGCCCAATGGTATAAGGATGTCTCGGGTCCTTGAAGATTTCCCTCGCCGTCCCTTTTTCCACCACGCGTCCCGCATACATGACAACCACATAATCCGCCATCTCCGCCACAACGCCCAGGTCATGGGTAATTAACATGATGGAGCTGTTAATCTTATCCTTTAAATGACGCAGCAAATCCAAAACCTGTGCCTGTATGGTCACGTCCAGCGCCGTCGTCGGCTCGTCCGCAATAATCAGTTTCGGATTGCAGGCAAGCGCCATGGCTATCATGATACGCTGCCGCATACCGCCCGACAGTTCATGGGGGTACATCCGATACACACCTTCTTTGTTGGCAATTCCCACCATATCCAGCATTTCCATGGTACGCGCCTTCACCTGCTCCTTTGACATATCGGAATTGTGCAGGGCGATTACCTCGTCCACCTGCTCCCCAATGCGGAACACCGGATTTAAGGAAGTCATCGGCTCCTGGAAAATCATGGACATATAATTCCCGCGTAGTTTCTGCATCACATCCGTAGGGGCATTAACCACGTTATACACTTTGTCGCCCGCATTAAAACGTATTTCCCCTTCCACGGTCTGACCGGAAGGTCTTTGCACCAACTGCATTAAGGACAGGCTGGTTACGGATTTTCCGCAGCCCGATTCCCCCACAATGCCCACCGTTTTCCCCTGCGGCACGTCAAAGGTCACACCGTTCACCGATTTCACGGTCCCGATATCGGTGAAAAAATACGTATGCACGTTGTCAAATTCCACACAGTTTTCCGCATTGTGCATCTTTGTGACATACTCCGCCTCCGGTATATTCTTCCGGTTCCTCTTTTTCTCCATTTCCTTTGTAATCTTACGGTTATTTTTGGAAATCCGCCGCGACTCTTTCGCGGATATATAATTTGAATTATTCTTATTTCCTGCCATCATATCCCTCACAGTCCGTATCCATTATCCCGTTACCCCCGCATCCCGGACGTAACCTTACCGTTTCATTTTCGGGTCAAACGCGTCGCGCAGACCGTCGCCTATAAAGTTAAATGCCAATACGGTCAGCAGGATCAGGAATCCCGCCGGAACCCAAACAAACAAATAGTTCGTCATGACATAGGAATCGTTGACCGCATTGATGATACTCCCCCACGAAGCTGCGGGATATTTGATTCCAAGCCCTAAGAAGCTGAGCGTCGCCTCCGCCAGAATCACGTCGCCAAGTCCCATGGTGGCAAATACGATAAGCTGCGGCACCACATTCGGAACCAGGTGTTTGAAAATCCTGCGTCCCACGCTGATACCCAGCGCTTCCGCCGCCACCATGAATTCCTGCTCCCGCAGGGATAAAATCTGTCCGCGCACGATACGGGCAATCCCCACCCAGCCGATGACACTCATAATCACACACAGCATATAGATACGCACGGTGGGACTGGCACGGTAATGATCCATGATGGAGCCTAAGATTAAGTACAAGGGCATGGAAGGAATACAGTAAATGACATCCACCAGACGCATCAGCGCATTGTCCACCCAGCCGCCGAAATAACCGGCAATGCCACCGACAATGACACCGATAATCACCTCGATAATGACAACCACAAAACCGATTAACAGGGAAATACGCCCGCCGTACATCAGACGTGCCAGCAAATCCATACCATTGCCGTCCGTCCCGATGGGATGCTCTTTCGACGGCTGCGCATACATATCGATGACACGGGTTTCCTGGTTACGGGATATCAGGTATTGTCCGTTCTTTTCCGACAGCAGGTACGTATCCGTCTCCCCCGCACTGTCCGTATAAAGAAAGGAATCCGCCCCGTCCTGGATGGCAAGGGTAGCCGCTTCTTTAAAATCCGGTGCCAAAAATACGCCGCCCACCACGCTGTTTATGTTCATATTGGAAATATAGGCATAATCCGAACCGTCCGCCGCAAATACCATGGCGGCTTCCTCCCCGTCCATTTCCACCGTATAGGAAGTTCCGTCCGCTTCAAAAGGTTTCCCGTTCCCGCTCATGGCGAGCAGGGCATTTTTATAAAACTCATAAGACATCGCGGTATCCTGTGTATAAGGCGTAAAGGACAGCTTGCAAATTACCGACAGTTCCGAAACGATATACAAAAGTTCTTTTCCCGTCGCATCGTCCACGATATATGCGGTACCGTCATACTCAAAATAATTGTCGCCGGATGCCACGGCATCGTCATGTTCCTTGGATTTCATCGCCCGCGGATTTTTAGTTTCCTCCGCACCGTATACAATGTAGGATTCCCCCGTAAGGGGTCTTAATGCAAGGAAACCTCCGTTCCTCGTTTCCACCACCCGCTGGTTTTTCGTAATGGCGAGAATGGATTTGGAATACATATCGCCCGGTGCCTGCGCATCCTCCATCTCATACAACAGATAGTCGTTAATATAGGTCGCGCCCGCATAATCCTTTTTCATTTCCTCCGTAGTATAAAACACCTGGCTCTGCCCGTAAGGAATCACCATGCCACCCACAAAGGAAAACAGGAACATTAAAATAATAATCACCATACCGACAATCGCAAGCCTGTTACGGAAAAAACGCTTTAATACCAGCGCACTGGGAGAAAGCACTTTGACACGCTGCGTATCGTCCAATTTCATCGTTTCCACTTTCGTGTTTTCTTCGTTCGCCATGTCCTCTCTCCTTTCCTAATTAATTCTTACACGGGGATCTACCACCGCATACAGGATATCCGCAAGCAGATTACCCGCCAAAATCAATACCGCGCTGAACAGCATGTAAAACATGACAAAAGGAATGTCACCCAGTACTATGCACTGGTAAGAAGTATAACCGATTCCCGGAATCTGGAACAGCGTCTCGGTAATGAGCGCACCGCCGAACAGAATAGGCAGCGTACTGCCAAGAAGGGTGATAATCGGAATCAGGATATTGCGGAATGCATGAACGTTAATGACTTTTTTCTCCGTAAGTCCCTTTGCGCGCGCGGTACGGATATAATCGGAATTTAACACTTCCAGCATATTGGTGCGCGTATAACGCATCAGGGAACCGATATTGACAATCGTCAGCGTAATCACCGGCATAATCATATGTTTGGCGATATCGAGTATCTGTCCCGCCGGACTTAGCTGCTGGTGCATACGCCCTACACTGCCGTACAAATCCAGCCAGTTCAATTTTACGGCAAACACCCATTTTAAAATCGTGGCAAAAAAGAAACTGGGCAGGGAAATACCGATTAACGCAATGACCGTAATGGAATAATCGGTCAGGGAATACTGCTTCTTCGCCGCCACCACGCCTGCGGGAATCGCAATGATAATCTCCAGCAGGAACGATGCCAGCCCTAACGCAAAAGAATACCAAATGACACTGGAGAATTTCTGCAGCACCGGCTGGTTGTAATTCCAGGAATCGCCGAACTGGCCGCGTACCGCCTTGGACGCCCATGTAAAATACCCCTGTATGATACCGGAATCCAAACCGTAGGATGCGTTCAACTGGGTCAGCCATTCCTCATAACTTTTCGCCCCCGGCTTTTGGGACAGCTCCATCGCTTTCGTCTCCACGAACGAAGCAGGCATACACCGCATGATGCCGTAAATAATCATGGACACAAAGAATAAAAGAACGACGGAAATCAACAACCTTTTTACTATGAATTTCTTCATCTTCATCCTCATTTCTGCGCGGCTGATTCTGCGTCCCGTTTGTGCCTGCCGCGCGCGCACAAACCCGTTCTTGTGTCTTCTTCCTTACAAAGACATTTCGCCAGAGGGCTTTCCGGTCCTTTCGCGAAATATCTTTGTTACCCGTCATATCATACCACGTACCGAATCCAAACGGCCATTGTACCGGGCACCAAAACCCCCGCTGCACGCAACAGGGGTTTTCGTACCCTCATACAATCCCGGCTTCCCCCTTACGGTATACGCCGGTATACAAAGCCTTTATTTTACCGCCAGTTTTTCGATTTCATCGCGATACTGCCAATAGGAAGTCGCATCCTGTACAATCGTATCCAAGTCAATACGCTCGGAACTGTATACCGTTGCTTCCTGTCTCTGGTAAATCGGAATCTCTACCGCATAATCCACCACGTAGTCAAGCGCTTCCTTGTAAGCGGCTTTACGGTATGTCTGGTCCGTATTGGTACGCGCTTCCATCACAAGCTGGTCCAGTTCATCCTGGTAAATCCGGTAATGGGTCGCGCTTCCGCCCTCACTGTGGTAAATCTGGAACATATCGGGATCGGGAACCGTGGACCATGCCGCACACCACATGTCAATCGTACCTCCGTTAAGCCCGTCCCACAGCTGGGAGCTGTCGGAAAGGTCATTGATTGCCAAATCAAAACCGATACTCTTTAAAGCGTCTGCCGCTGCCGTAATGATACCGAAGGAAGGATGATCCCCTTTGCCGTCCCCGGGAACGACGATGGTGCAGTCCAGCCTGCCGCCTGCAGGCGCTGCCGTAATCTTACCGTCTTCCACGGTATAACCTGCCGCTTCAAAATAACCGAGCGCCGCTTCCAATGCTGCCGCATATTTCTCGTCCTCGCTCATGCCGTCCTTATAAATTTCGTTGCCGTCCACATCCAAAGAGAATGCCACATGGTAATCCGCATCCGATTTCTGGGGTGCCGCCCAGTTCGTATTGGAGATTGGATAGTTAATAACCGCAGCCGCCTCGCCGTAATAAGAATCGATTACCACGTCACGGTATACCGCAATGACGGTTGCGATGGCTTTCCGGAAGTTCTTGGATTCCTCGCTGCCTGCATCGTCCCCTATCTTCATAAGCTGGGAATTCATACCGATGTATCCGTATCCGCGGTAATCCACAAGGTCAACGTTTACCTTATCCCCTTTCAGCTCGCCATTGCTGTTTTCGCCTTCAATCTGTGCCAGTACTTCCTTGGAAATGGAAGGTTGGGAAATATCGATGGTTCCCTGGATAACGCCCGGGAATTTATCCGATTCGGCCGTTGTCTTCCATTGTAAATATTTCGTTGCCGGCGTTCCTTTGTAATAGTACTCGTTCGCTTCCATGTATACCGTCCGGTTTTCATAGCTTACGTACTTGTAAGGACCTGCGCCCATGGGCTGCGTCGTCTTCGCCCTTACGCTGGAAAGATCGCCCTTGGGGAATCCGAACTTATTATTGTCATAATCATACTGGGCAGGATCCCCGTAATAGTGCAGCGGAGATACGTAAATGGACAAATCATAAATCGCCGGTGCACTGACTTCCGTCAGGATGACACGGACGGAATTGTCCCCCGTCTTTTGGATACCGCTGATGTTTTCCACGGAATCACCGGTTTCCACCGTTACTTTGTAGCTGTCATCCAAAAACGTGAACAGACCGGAATCTGCCGCTTCCGTATCGGACAGTGTCTGGTAATCGTAATCGTAGCTGACTACCATTTCATTCCAGTAATCCGCCAGTGTGGGCGCATCGTTGTCTTTTAACGTCCATGTGGTTTCCGTTGCGGAACCGGTGATGGAGCCGTCTTCATTCAGAGATGCAAACCCCCAGTTTACCATACCGTTGGACACTTCATCCAAACCGTCTTCCACATAACCTGCTGCCACGCAGTAATCACAGATGCTCTTTGCAAACGCCTCACCGGCTGCCGGGAAATCCGTTTCAAAGAATTTCTTCTGTTCGTCTTCCGAATAGAACGTGAAGTCCGTATTGTCTTCCCCCTTGGAAAGCATCAGGTCATAAAGCACCGTGGAACCGCTCCGGTATTCCTCCAATCCCTGAATTGGAAGTGCATGTACGGAACTTGCCCCGTCATAGGACGGATCCAAAAATACATAATAGGAAAAGATAACATCGTCTGCCGTTAACGTTTCCCCGTCCGCAAATTTCACGTCGTCACGGAGCGTATAATCATAATACACCGTTCCGTCCGCATTTTCCGTCACTTCACAGTCCGCAATACCGGTATAGGTGTAATTGTTGCCGTTGTATTCCCTTGTTTCGCCTTCGATTCCTTTATATACGATTTCCCCTTTCCGGTCATAACCCAAAAGGGAAACCGTGGTAAGCAGCCACACATCCTCATCGGGTACCGATTCGCCGAAGAACGGGCTGAATTTCTCATTTACATCGTCATGCCCGATGACTATCGGGGTATCCTCATTGGCTGCCGGAGCTTCCTCTGCCGGTGTTTCTGCCGGAGCCTCCTCCGCCGGCTTGTCCGTTTCCGCAGGCTGTGTTTCTGCCGGCGCTGTTTCCGCAGGCGTCTCGTCCGCGGAACCGCCGCCGCAGCCTGCCAATGAGCCTGCAATCATGGTTCCCGCCAACAAAACGGCAAGAAGCCTGTTTCTTGTTTTCAGTTTCATAATAGTATCCTCCTTTATTAATATATGCTTAACCTTTTATACCGGAATCCCCGTACAGGGTACCACACTTCCCGCATAAAGGGAAAAACCAAACGCCACGCTTCCCCTCCGTTATTCCGTCCGCTTATCCATCCAAAGTCCGCCGTAAGTCTTATTATAATACCTGACGTAACAAAAAGCTGCTGCCAAAAACAGAATATGGCAAAACAGGTAAAGCAGTTCCCGCTCCAGCCGGATTTCCCCAAAATACAGAAAGATATAAGCCACATCCAACATAGCGCACAATGCCTCCAACGCCATGGCGCCCCTGCAGGAACGCCGGATTCTGGCAATCCCCGTCTCATACTGTACACGCTGCATCCGGCGAGGGGTCACAAAATATACTGCCGTACCGGCAAACAGATAAGCCAGCGGCGGAAACAGGAACAGGTACGGATACACAATCCAAAACGTGCGGGAGGAATCCTGGTTCACCATACCTGCCGTAACCTGGATTCCCAAAAGGAAGACAGCCGTCGCAAGGTTTACCATGCCCGTCTTCATCCTCCAGCCTTTCCATTCCTCCTCATTCCCTTCAAAGGGCAGCACATAATAATCGCCGGAATAGCAGGCATCATCCACTACCCTGCCTTTGCCGCTTAACCTCGTAAACTGTCGTTCCAAGCCCCCAGGCCCGTATCCCTGTCTTCCAATCATATATCCGCCTTTATCAGAAATCCATATTCCCAATTTTACCACTTTAATTCGCGAAAAGACCCGGCACACAAAAATCCGGAGCCAGTATCATCCCGCACTTCCCCCGCAAAAACAAAAAAGTGCCCGTGAACTTCCATGTCCACCGCACTTAAGCACATTGGTGAGTACACCTGTCCACCTTTTGCGTTTTGCATAATTTTACTCTTAGTATACGATTATACACAAATAATTTTATTTGTCAAGGAGGGACGGGCAGGATACGGGAATAAAAGTAACCTAAAAGGGTTACTTTTATTCCCGTTCCCTGTGTTTTTTTGTTACGTTTCTACCACCATTCCTTTTAACCAGCACGGGCGGGAGGGCTTTGCGTGGCGGCGGCAACCGGATTGCCCATCCCGGTTTTCCGTGCTTCGTTTTCGGCGGAAGTTTCTTAGCAGAATGCGGACACCCCAGGGAAACCGTGCATGGATGCACGGTTTAGCCCGATGCGGCATGGATGCCGCTTGAGGGCGCCCGCAGCCAGTGACAGCCTATGCCATTCTGCTTAGAAACTCCCAGCCGAAATAAGCGCACGGAAAACCGGGATGGGCAATCCGGTTGCCGCCGCCACGCAAAGCCCTCCCGCCCGTGCGTCCGCCCAAACATAACCGTTCAGCCTGAACTATTATACGGAATATAATCCGTTATCTTCTCTATCCTTTTGTTGGCAAGGTACAGGTCGTACATTTCTTCCGCACAGAGTTTCACTACCATAATATTTTCCAGCGTCTTATTCCCTACGGTACGAAGCATTTCCATTTCGACATAACCATAATCCGGCTCCGCTTCTTCCTGCGGACACAAAAATGCATTCTGTACATAACGGTAACCCTGTTTTTGCACAAAATCATCATAAGCCAACTGGTATAAATACTGTTTCGTAATATCCTCCACGCCCGGCTGCCCGGTCACCCTGCCACATGGCGGCTCTCCGTTAAAATCAATGCAATAATACTTCGCATCATATATTCCGAAACAATATCCGTCCTGACCGCCGCATGGAAAAATACGAATGAGGTCAGGCCTTAATGTCCTGGTTTTACCGCCGCTCATTGCAGGATAATTCTTATGCCAAACCGGTCTGTCAATCATGCTGATTAATTCTTTCTCCCGTTTACCGGCATATTCGCTGCATACGCCAAGCGGCAGGCTGCCTAATTTTTCATGCAGCATGTTTCCAAAATTATCCACGCACACTTTTTCCCATACCTGTTCAAAATTACCTGTCCCGTACAGACTTAGTCCGCTGCTTTCCATACTCATTTTTTCATTGGAAATATAAGTATAAAGCGTTTTCAAAAGCATCTGCTTCCTGGTCACAAACTGCATCCGCATTTCACGCTCCAAACGGTATTTCACGTCGTCCGTATCACCGAAATCCCCTATTTCCAAAGACGTAAGGTTTACCTGCCCGATATCAAACAGCTCTAAGATACCTGCCGCTTCCAACTCCGTGCTGCATTGTGATAATACGCACTCATGTAACCTGCGGAAATAATCCGCATCATTATCCTCCATACTCCGTGTCTGCATCTGCACATAATACGGACGGTTATCCCTTATCAATGCAACCGTTTCGTTAATGGTTTTATCCCAAAGAATTTCACCGATGCCGTTTGTTTCCACAATCTCATGACTGTTGGTATATACACCGTACAAAAAATATTCTTCCAACAGATACAGGGATACCGCAAGACGGTTAAAAATCCTGCCGTTATCCTCCCCATTGATTTGAATACATGCCCTTCCAGCATCACCACTCCCACAAACCCGAACGCATATTCCACATTCGGATTGTATTCCAATACATCCGCTAAAACCATGTCCTGACCCGGCAGTTCTTCATATCCGGGTTTTGGAGTCTTCACTGCCTTCACAATTCCGTATTTCTTCAAAATGCCAAGCAGATGTCTTGCTTCTTCGACCGTTGTTTCCAGCCTTTGGGAAATTTCATCCACGGTATAATGATATTGCTCGCGAAAAAATGCCTTCGCCATATCCCTTCCCCCACTATCTTTCCGTTTCCATTGGCTTTTTCACATCAGTCATATCCGATATTCCAAACAACGCTTCCCCGCGTTCTTCAAATGTTTTACAGATTTCCGAAAAAATCATCTTCCCTTTATGCCCCTTAAATATCTTAGCCGGACGCATTTTCATGGCATCTTCAAATAAATACATAAGGACTTTGCCTTCAAATGCTTTCACAAACACATCTTCATCTTCCAGCGCATGATCCAGCCTGCTTTTGGAAATAAAGTATGGTCCCAAAAGTTTGTCTTCGTTTAACCTGCATTCATCCGAAGATAAAATATCATTAATACGGCAACGCAGCTCATTCCACATCACATACTTTCTTCCGATGCCCATGCCGATAGGAATAACAACGTTTTCCACTCCTTTTGCTTCCTCATCCACACCGATATATTCAAATTCCCATCTGCGCTTAAATGCCGTATCCATAGGAAACACTCCCTGATCCGCACTGTTCATGGTCGCCCAAATAAACATATTATCAGGAATCCTGATTTCTGCATAATCATCCGGCTGCCCCTGCAACCGGTCCGCCAAATACTTTTTCATGTCTTCCGTGGCATGAACCGTATATTCGCTTACATTACTGCCGTCCCTGTCCAATAACTGGAATATCTCCCCAAATACTGCCGCCACATTTGCCCGGTTTATTTCCTCAATCAAAAGCAGGTAAGGCTTCACATGCTCCTGCTTCCTGCCGCTTTCCAATGCTTTCACATAAACGCGCATAAACGGCCCCGGCACATACTCATACCGGATGGTATCCTTTCCGTTTTCCTCTTTCTCCGATACCGGTTTGTAAGTACCCACAAAATTGGCATAAGAATAGTTCGGATGAAAAGTCACACGCTCAAAATCCGGGGAATCTTTGCCAAGCAGAACGTCCTTCTCCCGGTTTAACCTGTAACTTTTACCGGTACCCGGCGCCCCGAAAACAATCCGGTTCCTTTGGAAAGGGCTCTGAAATCCCGTTTGGAAATTTAATCCCTGCGGTTTATCAAATCCAAAAAAACGGCAGAAGTTACCATAAGAAAACCGGTCAAAAAATTCACTTTTACTGCCGGCATTCCCTATTGGCATCTGATTTTCAATAAAATCCAATTCTTTCCCGGCCCGTTCCACATCCGCAGATTCCATATAAAGAATATCCTCATTGTTTACTTTCTTCACTCTCACAGGTTCCGCATAGTTTTTTATGGCATTGAGCAAAATATCATTGCTTTTTCCCCCAATCCGGTTAAGGAAAAAATCATCATACTTTATTTCATAAACGGGAGATGCCAAAATTTCCTTTAGGATTTCACAATAAATAAGAAAAGGAGCATCATTTCCCTTCACGTACGGATTCGGCGCATAATATGTCTTAATCCAAAACTGCAAATACCGTTCCAAATTCACCTCATCAAACGTAAACAAATAATTATGTATCCGGAAACGGTTGCTTCCCCTGTCTTCCAATCCAAGCTGGCATGCCTGCTGGTATGCGGTTCTTTTATATCCCGGCGAAACTACCTCTATTTCGCCTGCCGCCTCATCCCAAGACATCGCCCGCGCTTCGTCCGGATACACTTCCAATAACGCCTTTAAATTTTCCAATGTAAAATTCCTAAATCGTGCAACCGGTGAAAATGCCATCTTAACTTACCTTTACTTTCTGCTGAGCCGCTTCCTGTTCCCCAATTTCCACAGGCGCTTCCGTCTGTCCTTCCCCCGATATTAGCTTCGGGTAACTTTCCAACACCGACTTCATAATATGAATCAATACATCAACCACAATGGAATTACCTGCCTGCTGGTATGCCGCCGTATCCGACACGGCAATTTTAAAACTGTCGCAAAACCCCATTAACCGCAGGCATTCCCTTGGAGTTAGTTTCCTTAGTCTTCCCTCTGTCGTAACATAATTATCCACTCCCGCCCGATGCATTTTGTGCATCGTGGTAAGCAGGGGGCGCGCTATTTCCAAATCGGTCTGCGGCCTGGAATAAAAATTTTTAGTCCCCGAAGCCAGCACATATTTCCTGACCTTTTCTGACAGAAAATATTTTTCCAAATCCTCCATGGTCTTTTCTTTATCCTTAGTTTCTTCCACAAACACAAAATCCCCATGCCAGTTAAACTGCTGGTTCTTTTTTTGGCAAAGTTGTACTTCCCCGTCAATCTGCGTATACCTTTTTACCAGGTTTTTCTCTTTTGTTACAAAATCCACCCCTTTTTCAGGCAGGTAATAACGTCCCGAAACATTTTCCAGGAGAAAATCCTGCATTTTCTTTTCCAATGGAAACGGCTTTGGAACCCCAAATTCCTGTTCCAACACCAAATCGTTCCGAAAACCAACCACAAAAACCCGTTCCCGGTTTTGCGGAATTCCAAAATCCTTTGCATTAAGAACCATCTTTTCCCATGTATAATTTAATTCCGTAAAAACCCTTGAAACCGTATCCCATGTTTTTCCGTCGTCATTGCTTAATAATGCTTTTACATTTTCATAAATAAACACTTTTGGCTTTATTTCCCCCACCAGTCTTGCATATTCATAAAACAAGGTTCCCCTCGTATCTTCCAGCCCACGCTGTTTGCCCACCAGGCTAAAGGATTGGCAGGGGCTTCCGCCCACGAACAGGTCTACTTTATCCTCGTACTGCCTGCCATCCAAAAAAGAAACGTTCCAATGAAAGTCTTCCGCCTTTATTTTATAGTTTGCCATGTAACTTGTTCTTACTTTATTTAAAGATTCCTTTCCGCGGTACAGATTGTCCACGTACTCCTTTTTTTCCCGGTAATCATTGATTTTCGCCAGCTCACGCAGGATGTGCAGGGAATTAATTTTTTCATGGAGCATACCGGTCCGCTCGCACAGGTCACGGACACTTTTTATGATTTTCTTCCCTTTATTTGCCTCCAAAATATCATAGGCCCGTTTCAAATCCGCAGACACCTCCGCCCACTTAATGCCATCCGCGCTTTTATACGGCACGTTCTCCCCGCCCAGGATATTTAACGCATTATCCTTTTTGTAATCGTTTGCAACCTCCAAAATACATTGGAAGGATTCCAAAACCCTGCTTTTCCGTTCCTCTTTTGCTTTTAGCTTTACGGAAAATTCCCCGTACTCCTTTATCCGGGATTTTTTTACACCGGCCATTCCGACAATGGTATCCATAATATGCAGAATCAATTCTGCCGCATCCTGCTCATCCACCCGTTCAATTTGGCCGGACACCTTTTCGTATTCCGCCTTTGCTGCTGCCAACATAATGTCCAACTGCATTTTATACTCATCTTCTTCCCCGTTCGCCGCCTGAATCCGTTCCACCAAAGCATCCAAAAAAGACAATTCATCTTCTATTTCCACCAAATCCATATTTATTTTTTTCGACAGAATATCAACGTCCCCATTATCACAGGCAAATACAATTTCATGCTCCAGTTCCATTCTTTCCAATGCATGTTCAATCGCCCCGATTCCACTAAATACCGTTGCCAGTCTAATCATTTTATAAATCCTCCAGTTTTCCGTCCCTGTGTCCCGTGATATTCCAAACGTCCTTTTCTTCAGTCAGACAGTTTACCATAAGCCGTCATAAAAAGATATTCCATAATGCTTATTTCTTTCATTATATCATCTTTTCAGTCCTATAAACCGTTCTCATTCCGGAATTATTCCAATCATAGTCCATAAAGTATTTTCCTTAACAGCTTACCACAGACCGGAAAAAAATACAAACCGGGCAGGAAAGATATCTCCCTGCCCCGCCCGCAATGCTTCCTTATTTCAATTCCCGGTAAGCCTCGTCCGTATAGTCTTCCTTCGTATTCCAATTAGGAAATTCCAACATACCGTAATCCATCCCGACGGCTTCACATGCCCGTTTCCATTCCGCCGTGGAATCCTCCGACAGTTTCTTTAACGCAGCTTCATAGTCGGTGATGCTTTGGGAAATAATCCCCTGTACAATTGCCCCCAGGCCGGGCTGTACATCCTTTACTTCCGCATAGAAATCGTTTGCCTTCGCATCCCTTTTTGCAATCGTGGGAACCACTTTGGACGTCTCCTCCGCCACGGTATAATACTGCTTCATTACTTCGTTCGTCATATACTTTTCGTTGATGGAAGGAATGACGGACACGAACGTACCGTCTTCCACGCAGCCCGGCTGGTAACCGTATTCCTCGCTGTACAATGCCATTAAGTACTCCGCGGCTTCTGCCGGATGTTTGGATTGTTTATATATCCCGATCCAGGGGGACAGTTCCCCTGCCTGCACATAAGTATCCGTCACCCCGTCGGGCACCGGGACCGCCATGACGCCGTAATTTAAATCCGGGTAATTTGCATCCCACTGTGCGATACACCACATACCCTGGCAGAGAAAGGCAGCCTGCCCCTGCGCAAACAGTTCCCGCGCTTCCGGCGCACTGATATTAATGGTATCGGGATGAATGCTCCCGTCCTCCACAAGCCCCCGGATCAGTCCCAGCGCCTGTATCATTTCCCCGCTGTCATAAGGAGCTTTCCCCTGGTCCACCAGCACCTTTGTGGTCGCGGCGATTTTCCCTCCCGCCGCTGCCGTCAGGGAACGGGCCATGACATCCATACGGTTCATCTGCTTTCCGCCGTCTATCAGTCCGTACACATTGCCGTTTCCGTTTTCCGTCACCTTCCGGCAGGCTTCCCGGAATTCGGAGTACGTGGAAGGAATTTCCGTCACGCCGGCATCCTGCAGAACATCTTTATTATAAAAGAACAGACACTGGATGGTCGGCATAACCTCCGTAATGGTATACCAGTCCCCGCCGATATGGGTGACCCCTTCCGCAAATGACAGGGGATCGAACCGCTCCGCAAAGTCTTCGGTTACATACGGGTTTATGGGCTGGTACCACCCCTCCTCCACCGCCGTGTTTAACGTCAGTCCCACGGGAATGGGGAATATATCGGGACCCTCACCGGACTTAATCATCGTTACGATGGTATTCTTAAACTGGTCCACCGTCAGCATCGTATATTCGATTTGAATATCGGGATGTTCTTCCATATATTTTTCATGGAAGGCTTCCCGCTGGTTTACGGAACCGTCGCTCCAATCCACCACGCGCAGCGTAATCTTCTCTCCCTGCGCACTGTCTTTCCCTCCCGCCGCTTTCTCCCCTGCACCGCCTTCCTCCGCCGGTCCGGTTTCCGGACGGTTTTCTTCCGCCATGCTTCCTCCTGCCGCACTGTCCGCTCTCTCCTGCATTGTCCCTTTGGCAGACGGCATTGCACCGCACCCCGCAAGGGAAGATACCGCTAAAACTGCCGCCAACATCATGGTTCCGATTTTCCTTTTCAACATCTCTTTTCTCCTTCCATACTTTACTATCCATACGTTATCCTGCACTTTTCGCCCTGCTACTGCTTTATCTTTCTTTTTTTGTTTTCCCGTCAACTCTTAACCGCCCCGGCAATCCCTTCCACAAAATGCTTCTGCATGAAAACGAAAAGCAGGATGACCGGAATGACTGCAATCGTCCCCCCTGCCGCGATTCCCGTCCAGTCCACCGTGTTTTCCCCCTTAAACGCATACAACCCTACCGCCAGCGTTCTCGACAACGGATTGTTCAGGGTCAGTACAAGAGGCAGCATGAACGCGTTCCACGCCCAAATGGTTTCCATGATGACCACCGTCGTCGCCACCGGCTTACATAACGGCATCATGACATGGAAGAAGGTCCTTGGATAATTGCACCCGTCTATTTTGGAAGCCTCCTCCAGTTCCTTTGGGACCGATTCAAAAAAGCTGGTAAACAGAAGCAGGAAAATAACATGCGCACCGCCCGCCTGGGACAAAACCAGCCCTAACTTTGTCCCCACCAGGTTCATGCTTTTTACGACCTCATAAGTGGGAATAATGGTACTCACAAGGGGAATGGCAATACTGCCGAGGAATACCGCCATGCACAGATTCCTTCCCGAAAACCGGAACCTGCCCATCGCATATCCCGCCATCATCGTCATCGCCAGCACCAAAAGGACCGAAAAGAATGTAACAATAATGGTATTCATAAAGTAAGTACCGAAATGGGCTTTTTCCCATATGCGGATGATATTGTCCGCCGTGGGCGCTTTCGGAACCAATCCGAGCCTGTTTTCAAAAAACTCCGGCTGGCTCTTAAACGAAGCGGAAACCATCCATAAAAACGGATAAATCCAGATAAACCCAATCCCTGCCAACAGGACATGCGTCACTGCCGTTTTTATTGTCCTTGCTGTTTTTCCGTTTTTATTTTTTTCAATTTTCATGTTTTTAACATTTTTTCCTTTTTCCATCTCCATCCTCCTCACACGCTTTTTGCCAAACGGTCCTTCACGACATTTAATACCAGTCCAATCAGGATTACCGTCCCGCCAAAGAACAATGCCGCCGCGCTGGCATACCCCAGTCTCGGCATTCCGATTTCACTGGAAAACGCATTCCGGTACACGTAAGTGGCTATGACATCCGTGGCATAAAACGGTCCCCCTTCCGTCATGGTCTTTACGATGTCGAACACCTTGAGCGAATTGATGGCGCATAAAATGGCGATGATTCCTCCTGTAGGGGCGATTAAAGGCAGTACGACATGGAAGAAAGTCTGCCGCCTGTTTGCCCCGTCAATGGTTGCCGCCTCATAGACATCCCCGGACACCCCCTGCAAACCTGCCAGCCAGTAAATCATGTACGTACCGCAGTCTTTCCAAAGGGAAATCACCACCAAAGCCGGCAGGGCATATTTGGCATTCCCCAGGAAATTGACGGGGGAACGCATCAGGTGCAGCGCCGTCAGCGCATGGTTTACCGGTCCCTGCACACCTAATATAAAAATCATGATAATGCCCACCACCGACGCGGTCGTAATGACCGGAACGAAATACATGGTACGGTATACGGAACGCGCCTTTAACTTTTCATCGTTCAGCATGTATGCCAGGAACAGAGATACCGCAAGCTCCAAAGGAACAATCATTGCCATGTACTTAAAACTGTTGATAAACGCATTCCAAAACAATCCGTCCCCCATCAGTTCCCTGTAATTTTCCAGCCCCACATAAGCTGCGTTTGCCGTCATCCCTGACCAGTCCAGCAGGGAATATTGGATGCTGCAAAGAATGGGATACCCCTGGAACAAGAGATAAAATCCCACCGCCAGCGACATGAACAGCCAGCACCACGCATTTGTTTTCCGCCGCTCTGCCCGGCGTCTTCTGACCGCCGCAGAAACCGCTTCATTCTTCGTCCGAACCATTATTCTCCTCCCTATATTGTCAAGTGATTTCCCTTAAAAAATCAAGGAATTTATAGCTAC
>ERZ779637.633-NODE-633-length-20804-cov-14.299870_pt1 | contig 20804 bp, 14 predicted proteins | sample MGYA00514196_ERZ779637 | MGnify/ENA primary metagenome ERZ779637 (study PRJEB29562, sample SAMEA4376700) | mouse gut metagenome | isolation source: Cecum | study: EMG produced TPA metagenomics assembly of the A DSS colitis mouse model was used to assess the...
GAAGAACATGAAAAAAGAGCGGAAATTCGGGCTTAAAGAGTTTCCGAGACTGCTCGCGCTTTGAAATGGAGGAAAATGAGGAGTGCCCAGACACCTTGCGGCATCTGGGCTATTATGAAAAAAATTTATCTAAGTGCGTAATGTTAAACATTACATGTTTGCGATTACTATAGTTAAAGTATACGGTAAATATATGAATAAATTATGAACAACATGTGAAATTACAGTAAATATTTACAAATAGAAAAGGAATAGCAAGTATATAATGTACGAAATGCATAAAATGCAATAAATATGCATTTCATATGCATCAGGAGAGAACGTCAGCTACTGATCACGGTGCCCTGCACTCTGCTGCAAGGGCATTCGGCCGTTAACTGTACGGTTTGATTCACGGGTCAGGAATGCGCCAAACTGCGCACTGCGTGAGAACATGATTTAGGAGTGAGGGGCGATTTTTACGAAGCAAAATTCTTAAATATCGCCCCGAATCGTTACTATGAGCGGCCTCTGGGCTGTGAAAAGTAACTACGGTTTCAAGAATGGTACATCTGCTGTGTGGGTTTAGGTTGTCAGAAAGCCGGAAAGATGTTAGAATTAGAAAAATGTGAAAGAACTGAGTTTGTGCCGAGGCGTCGCAGACTCCTTACTCGCAGAGCAAAATCGGAGTATTCCTTTGGAAAACTCCTAAATTTTGCCTGCTTCCTCAGTAAAACGCTTCGGAATGGAGTAAGTAATGGATACTTTTATCGATAAACTTGCGCAGAGGAGAAATGCGCAGGAGATGATCAGAGCGAATATGACAGCTGAGGCCGTGAAGATGGAGCAGCTTCAGAATCAGATGCAGGCGTACGACGGTCTTATGCAGGAAATACGGAAAGTAAATCTGAAAACAGCCGAGAATGCGGCGGAAGTACAGACTGTATTGAAAGAATGTATGGACAGGCTGGAAACGATGCAGTCAGACGGTGGTCGAACGGCGGAGGACCAGGAGACACTGGCTGAGATCAAGAATTTGCTGGAAACGAGATTCCAACAGTCTGATGACTTTATCCATAAGGAGAATGTCAGGGTATACCGCAATGTGCAGGCTGCTTTCGTAGAAGAACTTAATAAACAGACGGAAGAATTGAAGAGAGTACAGCCGGCGAAAACAGGCAATAAGGCCATCCTTCTGTTCTCGGTATTGATCTTGATCGGAGTGATCGCAGATGTGGTACTGCAAGTATTGTCTATGCTTAATTTTAAGTTTTTTTAATAGTAACTTCGGAGGAGATCGCGGATGGGCAGGCAGATATGGAAACCGGGCAATATGTTGTATCCTTTACCGGCGGTTCTCGTCAGCGTAGCTGACAGGGAGGGGAACTCTAATCTGTTTACTGTGGCGTGGACGGGAACGGTCTGTTCAGATCCGCCCATGGTATCAATCTCTGTAAGACCGGAAAGATATTCTTATTCAATGATAGAGGAGACAGGGGAGTTTGTCGTGAATCTCACCACTGAGTCCCTGGCTTATGCAACCGATTATTGCGGTGTCAAGAGCGGCAGGGATATCGACAAGTGGCGGGAGATGGGATTGACATCTCTGAAGGGTGAGCATGTGCAGGTACCTATGGTGGCTGAAAGCCCCGTCAATCTGGAATGTCGTGTGACTCAGAAGATAGAGCTCGGCACACATCATATGTTTCTAGCCAGAGTCTTAGCCGTGCATATAGACGAACGTTATCTGGATACGAATGGCAGATTCTGCCTGAGTGACGCGAAACCATTGGTCTACTCTCACGGGCGGTATTATGGTATCGGGGAAGAGATGGGAACCTTTGGATACAGTGTCAGAAGCAAGCCAAAAGGCAAGAATGCAGCGGCGAATGAAGTGCTCAAAACTGGCAAAAGAAAAAAACTGAACAAAAAACAGCGATGTGGAAGTAAAACCATAAATGATTACCAGGAAATGGCCGGAAAGAGACGCGGATGATCGAAGGATCAGTCGTCTCCCTCCGGCTGTTCTTTATGTTTAGATTTCCGTTTCGGAGAGTTGTTTAGCAGGCTGCCGCGGACGATGGCATCTGTGCCATAGCGTTTGCGGATGGCATCCAGTGCCTGATCCAGCTGTTTCCTTTTCAGAGAGGAAGGAGGGATAGTCGATGCGCCTGATGCAGCGCTCCGGGAAGGAACAGGAGACGGCAGGTCGAACAGGGAAAGCTGTACGGGCTCACCTTCGGCAGTCAGCTTAGAAGATCGGATTCCCAGGAGACGCACTGGGGTGCCGTCCCAGATCTCATCGAAAAGTGCACAGGCAGTCTGATAGATAGTATCTGTCTGGCTGGTGGGGGTAAGCAGGGTGGTCTGGTGGGAGACCTTTTTGAAGGTGTTATATTTGATCTCCGTGCTGATCATAGAGGCGGACTGCCCGGACTTTCGCAGCCGCCTTGCCACGGATTCGGCCAGAGAGAGCAGTACCCGGTGGGCAGAGTCTTTGTCTGCGGCGTCCTGGCTTAAGGTGGTGGAGTTGCCGATCCCTTTGGCTTCTGCCTGTTCTATGACGACCTCGGAAGCATCGATGCCGTTGGCGTACTCCCAGAGCAGCACGCCGTGGCTTTTCAAATGTGCCATAAGGATGCTTCGCTCCGTTCGGGCCAGATCGCCGATGGTAAGAATTCCCAGCTTGTGCAGTGTTTCCACGCTGGAATGGCCGCACATATAGAGAGAGGAGACGGGCAGCGGCCACAGCTTATCCTGAATCTCGTAAGCATATAGCGTATGCACCAGATTGGGTTTCTTGAAATCCGAGGCCATCTTAGCCAGTACTTTCCGGTCCGAGATGCCTACATTGACGGTAAAGCCAAGCTTCTCATGCACATGGTCCTTGATCATACGGGCGGCTTCTTCCGGAGAAGTGTACTGTCTGCGGATGGGAGTGAAGTCCATGTAACACTCGTCCACACTGACCTGCTCGATATCCGGGCAGAAATCTGACAGGAGCGTCATAAGTTCTCTACTCCGGCGGCTGTACAGCTTATGGTCCGGTGATTCTAGCGTCAGGCCGGGATATTTGCGCAGTGCATTGACAATCGGTTCACCCGTTACGATCCCGTAGGCTTTGGCCGGAATGGACTTGGCGAGCACAACACCATGACGCTTGGCCATATCGCCGCCGATGATGGCCGGGATCGTGCGCAGATCTACCGTGGATCCGTTATGCAGTTTTTCCAGGGCGGTCCAGCTTAAATATGCAGAGTTGACGTCTATGTGAAAAATGATTCTGTCCATAGTTTTTTCCATTTCTGCGCTGCTTTTGTCTCAACTATGTTGAGACGTCGCATTAAACGAGTTTGTGGCAAGCAACGCGCAGACACAAATCTCGCGATTGAAAATTTTAATTTTCAATCTTCCTTCCTTGTCTGGTGCATTGAGGCGATAGCCCTGCCGCAAGCAGCGGGGCGTGGAATTTGATTTTCAGATATCTGCTGCTGAAAGGATTGTATCAGATAAAGGCAAAGGTACTAAACACCCATATCCTACATTATGATACCACCATGAATAGAAGTGGGTGTTTAGAAAAATATGCACACAAAGTCGAAGATTTTGGCGAGTTCACGGAGTCCGCAGTGTAATGCGTACTCCTGATTGACAGGTTACTTTATGCAACAAGCTTCTCCATGATAGATTTTAATTCTTCCATAAATATTACTGCTTCCAAATTAGCAAATGACGATTTGTTGAATTGTTCTATGCTGGTATTTTACCACGATCGCACACAAAATTCCATTAGATTTCCTTGAGTATCCTTTGTCATATTCTTTGCGGATTACTATCTGCCCGTGGAATGCAGCGTAATTTAACGGTAAAATGTAACAGTTCAGCCTTGCACTATTCTGCGAGTAAAATCGCTCTGTATGCGATTTTGTGATTGATATGCATAATACTTTACATTTCGGGGAAATACTGCTAGAATATTAAATGTTACGTTTTTGTTACAAAATAATCGGGATGAACTATGATATCCTGTACTTATAGTAAACGACATAACAAATTTCTGCTTCCGGTTCCTGCCAAAGCCATATACGGGAGCTTTTGCAGGACCGAAAACGAAATTTTTAATGTCGTTAACTATAAGTCCGCTTTTCACAGAATATTGTGTGAAGGAGCCATGCAGCTTGTCTGCATGTGTGGAACTTATACTTGCACTGTACTTTTCACAAAATGTTTGTGTCCGGAAGGACATGAGGTGTAAGTTCGAACAGCAACAGATCAATACAGCAAAAAGACGCATCGAACGCCAGATAAATAAATTATGATGAAAAAGATTAGCAGACATTATAAAAAAATGAAAATTGCATATATTAAGGTTGCGGCAGTTGTAATCTTTGGCAGTATACTCTTTTTTCCTAGCTATCACAAGCTGGAGAGTACGGGGGATAATATCTTCACGGTGTATTTGAATGATAAACAGGTCGGTATCGTGGAAGATCCAAAGCAAGTGGACAGGTGCCTGATCGCGGCACGCAAAAGGCTGGCAGGAACCAGTGATGAACTGGTGCTGGCAGACAGCGAGCTGCGTATAGAGGGAAGCGAGGTGCTCTGGGGAAAAGTTGACGATCTGGCAGATGTAACGGTCAATATGACCGGTGCGCTGCGGGGGAGTGTCAAGGAGACCCTGAACCGCTCTTACACCGTTAAGATCAATGAGTATACGGTCAATCTTGCCAGTACGGAAGAGGTGCTTGCACTTTTGCAGGCATCCATCAACAGGTATGACCATGGGAACGAGTACTATGTGGATCTTGTGCTGGACGGTGATAGGGAACTAAACGTTCTCACGACTCAGATCTATTCTGCGAAGGAACAGCAGGAAGAGGAGATGGCGGCAGAGGCGGTCATGTCCAGTGCGGGTATTGACGCTGCTTTGGATGAGATGTTTGCGGATGTGGAGCCGGCCAAGGAGAAGGAGTTCTCCGATTATGAATTGGGATTAAAGGATCTGGAATTCGGAGACACGGTGGAAGTGGTGGAATCCTATCTGCAGGACTATGAACTGACTTCTTTGGCGAATGCGATAGAGGAAGTGACAAAGGATCAGGAGAAGGAGCAGATCTATGAGGTTGTGTCGGGAGACACTTTGTCTCAGATCGCGGAGAAAAACGAGATTCCGCTGGCGGATCTGATCGCGATGAATGAGACAATAGAGGATGAGAATTCCATGATCCGTGTGGGGGATGAGCTGATCGTTACGGTCCCGGAACCGGAATTGTCCGTGGAGCGCATGGAAGAGGTGTATTATGAGGAAGACTATGAGGCGGAGGTCGTGTATGTGGATAACGATGACTGGTATACGACCCAGACACAGACGCTTCAGGAGCCCTCGGCAGGACATCGCATCGTGGTAGCTAATGTTTCTTATCGGAATGGGGAAGAGACAGGGAGAGAGATTCTGAAGGAAGAGATTACCTATGAGGCCGTAGCGAAAGTTGTGGAACGCGGCACGAAGATTCCTCCGACCTATATCAAGCCGATCTCCGGCGGCCGGCAGACTTCCGGTTTCGGCAGACGGAGAGCACCCACCAGAGGGGCGAGCAGTAACCACAAAGGAGTTGACTGGGCGACACCGGTAGGTACGGCAGTCATGGCATCATCCGCCGGAACGGTAGTGAAGGCAGGATGGGGAAGTGGTTATGGCTATGTAGTCTATATCAACCATGCAGACGGGCGACAGACCAGATATGGACATTTGAGCAAAGTTCTGGTATCTGCGGGACAGACGGTGGCACAGGGACAGAAGATCGCATTGAGTGGGAATACCGGCGTCAGCACGGGACCGCACGTACATTTTGAGATACTGATAGGCGGCTCCCAGGTTAATCCGCTCAACTATCTGAATTGATTAAGTGGCTGCACCGACATCCGGCAGTGGGATGCAGCAAGATAGCTTGTATTTTCTAACGATACGTCAACCTGAGATGATGTGACCTGAAGGTTTATAGTGAATCTGCCCATTTACAAATGAGCAATTTATGGTATACTGGTATTTAATTGCGGTAGGAATTTTAATAAAAAATTAAGATTCCTGCGGCAGGGGTTAGTGTGAGTATGCAGATACCGTAAGTTAGATTACGTTTAGATAATTCAGATTATATTTCGTTTATCATACAGGGGACTATTATGGAACAATATGCGATTAAAGGTGGAAATCCGTTAGTCGGCGAAGTGGAGATCGGCGGTGCCAAGAATGCGGCACTGGCTATCCTTGCTGCGGCTATTATGACGGATGAGACCGTTGTGATAGAGAATGTACCGGATGTCAGGGATACCAATGTTTTGATGCAGGCGATGGAAAGTATCGGTGTCATCGTTCAGAGAGTGGACAGGCACACTGTTAAGATCAATGCTTCCCAGATCAATGATCTGGTCATTGAGGATGATTATATCAAGAAGATCAGGGCGTCTTACTATTTGCTGGGGGCGCTGTTAGGGAAGTACAGGAAAGCGGAGGTAGCGCTTCCGGGTGGCTGCAATATTGGATTGCGGCCGATTGACCAGCATATCAAAGGGTTCCGTGCGCTGGGAGCCAATGTAAGGATCGAGCATGGGTTGATCATCACAGAGACGGAGAGACTCCGGGGTAATCATATCTATATGGATGTGGTGTCAGTGGGTGCCACTATGAATGTGATGATGGCCGCTGTTATGGCGGAAGGACAGACTGTGATCGAGAACGCGGCGAAGGAGCCTCATGTGGTGGATCTGGCTAACTTCCTTAACAGTATGGGCGCTAATATCAAAGGAGCCGGTACGGATGTAGTCAAGATCAGAGGCGTATCGCGCCTGCATGGCACGGAATATGGTATCATTCCGGATCAGATCGAGGCGGGGACGTTTATGTTTGCCGCTGCAGTGACGAAGGGTGATGTGACGGTCAAGAACGTGATTCCGAAGCATTTGGAATCTATCAGTGCCAAGCTTCTTGAGATTGGCTGTGAGGTGGAAGAGTCCGATGACGCAGTTCGGGTGGTGGCTTCCAAGCCGTTGGGACATACCCATGTGAAAACACTGCCCTATCCGGGTTTTCCCACGGATATGCAGCCCCAGATCACAGTTACGCTGGGACTATCGGCGGGTACCAGTATCGTGACGGAGAGCATATTCGAGAACCGGTTTAAGTATGTGGACGAGCTCACCAGAATGGGTGCAAGTATTAAAGTGGAGAGCAACACGGCGATCATAGACGGCGTGGGCAGATATACAGGGGCCAGCATTACGGCACCGGATCTAAGGGCTGGCGCGGCACTGGTGATCGCGGCGCTGTCGGCAGATGGTATCACTACGATAGATGATATTAAGTATATTGAACGTGGATATGAAGATTTTCACTTGAAGCTGCAGGGATTGGGTGCGCAGATCGAGAAGGTCTCCACGGAGCGGGAGATGCAGAAGTTCAAGTTGAAGGTTGGGTGAACTATATCAAATTTCCTGTTGACAGAAAGCAATGCAGGGTGTATTGTATCTACAGATACAGACAATTATATATGGTGAGAGTTTCTCTTATTCAGAGTGGTGGAGATACATAGGATCTGTGAAGCCACGGCAACCCCTTATGAAGGAAGGTGCCAACCTGAGCGAAAGCACTGTCGTAAGACAGATCGAACAATAAGAGGATTTGATGAATGACTGTCAGGTCCGCTTATTTCGATAAGCGGATCTTTTTGCGCGAATAAGCAGAGTCAGAAGATATGCCATGCAGCCGCCATGCTGGCATGGAAGGCTGCATGGCATATCTTAAGACGAGCAACGCGAACGAGGAATGCGCAGCATTCCGAGTCTGCTTATTCGGCAGGTAAAGCTTAGAGCAACGCGAACGAGGAATGCGCAGCATTCTGAGTCTGCTTATTCGGCAGGTAAAGCTTAGAGCAACGCGAACGAGGAATGCGCAGCATTTCGAGTCTGCTTATTCGGCAGGTAGGATGTAGAACGGGAGTAAACAATATCTGCTTATTCGCCGGGCAGAACCTACAGCAAGAGCGAGCAATAAGAGAAACCTCGGAAGAATCTGACAACCAAAAGGAGAATGAGAAATGGAAAAGAGATTATTTACTTCAGAATCAGTAACTGAAGGCCATCCCGACAAAGTCTGCGATGCGATATCCGACGCAATCCTGGATGCCTGCATGGAGAAAGATCCCATGAGCCGTGTTGCCTGTGAGACTGCAGTGTGCACGGGATTCGTGCTGGTGACCGGTGAGATCACTACCAACGCATACGTAGATATGCAGAAAATTGTGCGTGATACCGTTAAGGAGATTGGCTACACGAAATCCGAGTACGGTTTCGACGGTAATACCTGTGCGGTGCTGGTAGCCATCGATGAGCAGTCTGCAGATATCGCCATGGGCGTGGACAAGGCTCTGGAAGCCAAAGAGAACAAGATGTCGGATGCGGAGATCGAGGCGATCGGTGCCGGCGATCAGGGTATGATGTTCGGTTATGCGACCAATGAGACGGAAGAGTATATGCCTTATCCGATTTCTTTGGCGCACAAGCTGGCCCTGCAGTTGACGAAAGTGCGCAAGGACGGTACATTGAAATATTTAAGACCGGATGGCAAGAGCCAGGTTTCCGTAGAATACGATGAGGCAGGCAAACCGGTGAGACTGGAAGCGGTTGTCCTGTCCACGCAGCATGACGATGATGCGACGCAAGAACAGATCCATGAAGATATTAAGAAGTATGTATTTGACCCGATCCTGCCGAAAGAGTTGATCGACGACAATACGAAATTCTTCATCAACCCGACAGGCCGTTTCGTGATCGGCGGGCCTCACGGCGATGCAGGCTTGACAGGACGTAAGATCATCGTAGATACATACGGTGGTTACGCGCGGCATGGCGGCGGTGCGTTCTCCGGTAAAGACTGCACGAAGGTGGATCGTTCTGCAGCCTACGCGGCACGTTATGTGGCAAAGAATATCGTGGCAGCAGGCCTGGCAGACAAGTGTGAGATCCAGCTGTCCTACGCTATCGGTGTGGCACAGCCCACTTCCGTTATGGTGGATACTTTTGGTACCGGTAAAGTGTCGGATGAGAAGCTGGTGGATGTCATCCGCGAGAACTTCGATCTGCGTCCGGCAGGCATCATCAAGATGCTTGACCTGCGCCGCCCGATCTACAAGCAGACAGCGGCTTACGGTCACTTCGGGCGCAACGATCTGAATCTGCCTTGGGAGAAGTTGGATAAGGTGGATGTATTGAAGAAATATCTGTAGACAGTGGATATCTGTAGAAGAAACAGGTATAGAGAACAGCACTTTGCGATGCGGCCAACAATGCGATCAGTGTGATAGTAAGACCGAACCGGCAGGAAGGTGCCGACAGACGAGTCTCAGCCAGAAATTAAAGCGAATAAAAGACTGTTGCGTATGGAAATGATTTTCCTGAAAGGCAACAGTCTTTTTTAATTGACATAGGTACATCCTTTACAGAGGTCATAGGTTGAATCGTCCACCTTTTTCTGATAAAATATTCCCACAGGTATTGCCAATGTTGCCAATGGAAGGTCTGATAGCCGCCCAAAGTCTGCGAACTAAGGCGACTATTTTGTTGGCCTAAATTCGTGAAAAGACTCGTTAAGTACCGGCTTATCTGACTGGCAGTTGAGAAAGACAAAAGTAAGAGAAGCAATTTTTCAGTAAAAAGGATATAAAAAGTCCTGCTACGCGGGAAAGATAGAAATATAAAAAGCAAGTAGAACAGAGACATATAGAGCAATACGGAGAAATATAGAGAAACATAGCAACGTAAACCGATACACGAACAGAACACAAGAAGCGAGGGTTCCCAAATGGCATTTACACACTTACACGTGCACACAGAATACAGTTTGTTAGACGGTTCCAACAAGATCAAAGAGTATGTCAAGCGTGTGAAAGAGCTGGGCATGGACAGTGCGGCCATCACAGACCATGGCGTTATGTACGGCGTCATTGAGTTCTATAAAGAGGCCACAGCGGCAGGGATCAATCCCATTATCGGCTGTGAGGTCTACGTGGCGCCCCGTTCCCGATTCGACAGAGAGTTGACCGGCGGGGAGGATCGGTACTACCATCTGGTGCTGTTGGCGGAGAATGATGCGGGTTATGCCAACTTGGTTAAAATTGTCAGCCGCGGCTTCACGGAAGGTTACTACTACAGACCACGTGTAGACATGGAGGTGCTGGAAGAGTTTCACGAGGGCATCATCGCTTTGTCAGCCTGCCTGGCGGGGGAGGTACAGCGCTATATCCAGAAAGGCCTGATCGACGAGGCGGGGAAAGTGGCGAAGCGATATGAAGCCTGCTTTGGCAAGGGGAACTTTTTCCTGGAGCTGCAAGATCATGGGATTCCTACCCAGCAGACAGTGAATACGGCACTGCTTAGGATGAGTAAGGAACTGGATATCCCGCTGGTGGCGACCAACGACGTGCACTATACCTATGCGGAGGACGCCCAGCCCCACGATATCTTGCTGTGTCTGCAGACCGGCAAGAAGCTGGCGGACGAGGATCGGATGCGCTATGAGGGCGGCCAGTACTATGTGAAGAGCGAGGAGGAGATGAAGGGGCTTTTTCCTTACGCCTGGGAAGCAGTGGAGAATACCCAGCGTATCGCCGACCGGTGTCATGTGAACATTGAATTCGGAAAATATAAGGTGCCTCACTACGAGGTGCCGGAGGGCTACGACTCCTGGACATATCTGAACAAGCTGTGCCAGGATGGCATGGCCAAGCGGTATCCGCAGGATGATAGGGCGCTGCAGAAGCGTATGGAATATGAGCTGGGCATTATCAAGGATATGGGCTTCGTGGATTATTTCCTGATCGTATGGGATTATATCAATTACTGCCGTGAAAACGGTATTGCGGTGGGACCTGGCCGTGGATCGGCGGCGGGCAGCATCGTTTCCTATTGTCTGCGGATCACCAATATCGATCCCATCAAATACAACCTGTTGTTTGAGCGGTTTTTGAACCCGGAGCGTATCTCCATGCCGGATATTGATGTGGACTTCTGCTTTGAAAGGCGGCAGGAGGTGATTGACCATGTGAACCGTAAGTACGGCAAGGACCGGGTGGTACAGATTGTGACGTTCGGTACGATGGCGGCCAAGGGTGTGATCCGCGACGTTGGGCGTGTGATGGATCTGCCCTACGCTTTCGTGGACTCTATTGCCAAGATGATCCCCAACGAGCAGAATCAGGGTGTGCCGATCAAGAAGGCATTGGAGATGAACCCGGAACTGCGTAAGCTGTATCAGGAGGACGAGCAGGTGCATACATTGATCGAGATGAGCAAACGCCTGGAGGGATTGCCCCGGCATACGTCCATGCATGCGGCGGGCGTGGTGATCTGTCCTGATGCGGCGGACAAGTTCGTCCCCCTTTCCCGTGGATCTGACGGTTCCATCACTACCCAGTTTACGATGACTACCATAGAAGAATTGGGGCTGTTGAAGATGGACTTTCTGGGGCTGCGTACGCTGACGGTGATCCAGAATGCGGTTGAGATGGTAGAGAGAAACACCGGCATCTTCATTGACATTGACACTATCGATTACAACGATCAGGCTGTCCTTTCCTCCATCGGCACCGGCAGGACAGATGGTATATTCCAGCTGGAGAGCGGGGGGATGAAGAACTTTATGAAGGAGCTGAAACCGCGTAGTCTGGAGGACGTGATCGCGGGTATTTCCCTGTATCGTCCGGGGCCGATGGATTTTATACCGAAATATATTAAGGGCAAGAACGATCCGAAGTCCGTTACCTACGACTGTCCCCAACTGGAACCGATCCTGGCCCCCACTTATGGCTGTATCGTCTACCAGGAGCAGGTCATGCAGATCGTGCAGGATCTGGGCGGCTACACTATGGGACGCAGCGATCTGGTGCGTCGTGCCATGAGTAAGAAGAAGCAGTATGTGATGGAGCAGGAACGCAAGAACTTCACCTACGGCAATCCGGAAGAGGGTGTGCCGGGATGCGTGGCAAACGGAATTAGCGCGCAGGTGGCGGATCATATCTATGATACGATGATGGATTTTGCGAAATATGCTTTTAACAAATCCCATGCGGCCTGCTATGCGGTGGTGGCTTATCAGACGGCCTATCTGAAATATTATCATCCTGTGGAATTTATGGCGGCACTTCTGACTTCGGTAATCGATAATCCGAATAAAGTGTCGGAATACATCATGTCCTGCCGCAGTATGGGGATTCAGATCCTGCCGCCGGATATCAACGAAGGGGAAAGCGGCTTTTCGGTGTCGGGCAATGAGATCCGGTATGCGCTGACTGCTATTAAAAGTGTGGGCCGTCCGGTGATCGATGCGGTCGTTACGGAGCGTAAGGCGAGAGGGCCTTATACCAACCTGGAGGACTTTATCACCCGCATGTCAGATAAGGAAGTAAATAAGCGGGCTTTCGAGCATTTTATCAAGGCCGGCGCGCTGGACAGCCTGGGTGGCACCCGCAAGCAGTTTATGAGTGTGTATATCCAGATCATGGACAATATCCAGCATGATAAGAAGAACAATATGGCTGGACAGATGTCCTTTTTCGATATCGTATCCGAGGACCAGAAGGAAGACTTCGAGGTGAAAATGCCGGACGTGGGTGAGTATTCTAAGGAGATGAAGCTGGCTTTTGAAAAAGAGGTGCTGGGCATCTACATCAGCGGCCATCCGTTGGAAGAGTATCAGGAGATGTGGCATAAGAATATCACCAACACCACGGCGGATTTCCTGCTGGATGAGGAGACCGGGGAGATGGCGGTGCAGGACGGCAGGATGGCCACTATCGGCGGGATAATTTCGGAGAAAAAGATCAAATACACGAAGAATGAGAGGGTGATGGCGTTCCTGCAGGTGGAGGATCTGTTAGGATCTGTGGAAGTCATCGTTTTCCCGGGGCAGTACGAGCGGTTTGGCAGGGATATCGCTGAGGATAACAAGGTTTTCATCCGGGGACGTGTCTCCATTGAAGAAGACAAGGACGGTAAATTGATCTGTGAGCAGATTACGCCTTTTGAAAATGTGGCGAGAAAACTGTGGGTCAAATTTTCTACGAGACAGGAATACGAGGCGCATAAAGATGAGTTGTTCGATGCGCTTCGCCAGTCGGAGGGCAAGGACAGCGTGGTGATCTATGTGGCGGATCCGAAATCCATGAATGCACTGCCGCGCAACTGGAATGTAAATGCGGGAGAAGAACTCATAGAGAGACTGACAGCGTTGTATGGCGAGGAAAACGTAAAGGTAGTGTAAACAGAATATCGAAAAAATATTGAAATACAAGCCTGTTTAGAGTAAAATACAGATAGATTCAGCATAGAAAGGCATGGTGTGGGTATGGCGAAAGAGATCAAGACGATAGGTGTTCTGACAAGCGGCGGCGATGCGCCGGGTATGAATGCAGCTATCCGTGCAGTTGTCAGGAAGGCGCTGGCTAACGGTGTAAAGGTGAAAGGGATCAAGAAAGGTTACAGAGGCCTTTTGAATGAAGAAATCATAGATTTGGAGAGATGGTCGGTATCAGACACGATCCAGAAGGGTGGTACGATCCTGGGTACGGCACGCTGTTCGGAGTTCCGCACGGAGGAAGGGCAGTTAAAGGGCGTAGAGATCTGCCATAAATATGGAATTGACGGATTGATCGTCATCGGTGGCGACGGTTCTTACCGGGGTGCGCAGGCACTGGCAAGACACGGGATCAATACGATAGGAATTCCGGGGACGATCGATCTGGATATTGCCTGCACAGAGTATACGATCGGTTTTGACACAGCCATCAATACGGCGATGGAAGCGATCGACAAGATCAGAGATACGTCTTCTTCGCATGAACGGTGCAGCATCATCGAAGTTATGGGAAGAAATGCCGGTTATATCGCGTTGTGGTGCGGTGTTGCCAATGGCGCTGAGGACATCCTGCTTCCCGAGAAGTATGACTATAATGAGCAGCAGATCATCAATAATATCATTGCCAGCAGGAAGCGGGGCAAGACACACCATATCATCATCAATGCCGAAGGGATTGGCCACTCTACGTCTATGGCGAGACGGATTGAAGCTGCCACGGGCATGGAGACAAGGGCGACGATCTTAGGTTACATGCAGCGCGGCGGTGCGCCTACTTGTAAGGACCGTTATTATGCGTCTATCATGGGAGCCTATGCGACAGATATCCTCTGTGAAGGCAAGACGAACAGAGTGGTCGGTTATCAGCATGGAGAGTTCCTTGATTTTGATATCGAAGAGGCACTGAACATGCACAAGGAGATTCAGGATTACCAGTATGAGGTTGCAAGGGTGCTTGCTATTTAAGGCGGCTTATAATATGTGAGATATGATTCCCCGCAGATGGTGAATTTGCGGGGAATTACCATGTGTTGTGCGCACAGATGGGAGGAAATCGATGATCACGAGTTTCAGCAACAGATCAGTGCGGGAAGTGGTTCAACTTACGCAGAAGGCGAAAGTACGCAACAGGCAGGGTGTATTTGTCGTGGAAGGCGTTAAGATGTTTGCGGAAGCACCTACAGAGAAGATCGAGCGGGTATATCTCGCGAAACGGGCAGAGAAAGAACTGCGCGAAGTCTACGGGAAGAAACTGGATAAGGTATTCTGTGAGATCGTTGCAGATGATATTTTTGATAAAATGTCCGATACGAAAACACCGCAGGGTATTCTCACACTGGTGAAGCAGTATCAATACCGTCTGGAAGATCTTTTGTCATCGGTACAGGCAAGGAAGTGTGTCGATAAACATACCGGCAGGAGTATCAGTATCATGGGTGAGACGGGGCGTAAGAAGCAGCTCTACTTGCTCGTGGAAGACATACAGGATCCGGGGAATCTGGGGACGATCTTTCGGACTGGTGAGGCGGTGGGAGCAGACGGCATTCTCATGAGCAGTCATACGGTGGATATCTATAATCCGAAAACGATCCGCTCTACCATGGGATCCGTATACCGTGTACCATTTGTTTATACAGAGGATATTTGCGGGACAGTCCGGGAACTGCAGAAAAATAACATCTGTGTTTATGCGGCGGATCTGCAAGCTGAGAAATGCTATGATGAATGCGATTACAGTGGTGCATCGGCCTTTCTGATCGGTAATGAAGGGAATGGATTACGGCAGGAAACGGCAGTTTGTGCAGATGTGAGAATCTGTATTCCGATGGAAGGCAGCGTGGAATCTTTGAATGCAGCAGTAGCATCTACAGTGTTATTTTATGAGGCATATCGTCAGAGACGACATGGTCAACAGTAGAGTAAGGGAAAAGAATATGGAAATAGGTAACCTTGCGATAAGATGTGATCAAAAGTGATAAATAGAGAAAAAATAATATCAAATCATGATTTAGTAAATTGAAATTGCTGAACGTGGAAGCAAGAAAGGCACACAATATCAAATCACACGTTATTTATGCGATAAATTGTGGCGTTAGAAGGTGACACGTATGATAGGGAGTAAATCGGAAGAAGATATGACTTCTCAGACTTAAAATGCTAAATCCAGATTTGACGACACTTGTGTCACTTAGCTTGGGGGCTGCAAGAATATCTATCGTTATAAAAACGAATGTTTCCAATATTTTAAAGAAAGACTACAAGAATTTGTTACGCTTCGGAATGGAGGTAAAGTTGAAAAATCACACTGATGTGCTGATTTTTCAACTGCGAGTTTGTGCCGGAGCCACAAACTCGAGATTGCAGAGCCAAATTTGACATTTGGCTCGCGTTCTCAGCGCAAAGCGCTTCGGAATGGAGGTAAAAATGAAGATAGGATTTATAGGACTTGGTAACATGGCAAGGGCGATGATCGGCGGTATGCTGCAGAGAAACATCGTGGAAAGAGACGACATCATCGGTTCTGCGAGGACTGCCGAAACGTTGGAGAATATACATAATATATATGGCATAGGAACACGTGACAGCAATGCTGCGGTGGCGAGGGAGGCGGAGATCTTGATCCTTTCTGTGAAGCCGCAGTTTTTTCAGGGGGTGATCGAAGAGATCAGGGATGTGGTATCGGATGACGTGTTGGTGATCAGCATCGCAGCAGGCAAAACGATTGCCTGGATCGAACAGGCATTCCACAAAGAAATAAAACTGGTGCGCTGTATGCCAAATACGCCGGCGCTTGTTGGAGAAGGATGCACGGGTGTCTGCGTTAACAGCCGTGTCTCAGCGGAGGAGACGGCATTGAGCCTTAAGCTGATGGAAAGTTTTGGACGTGCCAGTCTGGTGCCGGAATCTTTGATGGATGCCGTGGGTGCCGTCAGCGGCAGTTCTCCAGCCTTTGTGTTCATGTTCATAGAGGCAATGGCTGACGCGGCAGTGGCGGCAGGCATGCCAAGGGCGCAGGCATATGAGTTCGCGGCGCAGGCTGTTTACGGTTCGTCGAAACTGGTGCTGGAGAGCGGAAAACATCCGGGAGAGTTGAAGGATATGGTATGTTCTCCGGGTGGTACGACCATACAGGGTGTGCGTGTTCTGGAAGAGAAAGGAATGCGTGGGGCGGTGATAGATGCTCTGCGGGCTGTCGTGGAACAGACCCGGAAATTATGACAAAAAGGTTAAGAAATATTAGCTTTTACTGTAATGTAATCAATATAAAAATAGAATAAAAATGAGACAAGCCGCATAAACTTGACAAAGATACGGTGTTTTGCTAAAATTATCCATATTTATGCAGTTAACAATTTTGTAATATTTTAGTATTATAACATCGGGACATTTATAGTATCATAAAGGAAGATGGAGGATTGTATTTATGCTGAAAGGCAGGAAAGTACGGATTCTGTTCACCGCCCTTATTCTTTGTCTGGCTATGGCGGCTTTTTGTCTGGATGTCAGAGCGGCTACGAAGAAAGAATATTTCGATTCCCTGAGCGTGGGAATCTCGCAGATCGTAGATCCTACGGTGGAATCAGTCGATGAGAAGGCGATCGAAGAGTTGACTCAGATATCAGAGGCCAGCGCGTTGCAGCAGGAGGAAGAGTCAGACCTGGTGATGGTCAATGTGCAGGTGGCTATGAACGTCAGAGCAGAGGCGAGTGAAGAATCTGATAAGGTTGGAGTGCTTTACAAGGATTGTGGCGGCAGGATACTGGAGCGTAAGGACGGTTGGACGCGGATGAAAAGCGGTGACCTGATCGGATGGGCCAGTGACGAATATCTTCTGTTTGGGGAAGAGGCTGAGGCTATGGCTGATGATGTGGGAAACCTGATCGTGCTGATCGAGACAGAGACACTGCGTGTCCGCAGGGAACCGGATACCGAAGCGGAGGTTTTTGGACTCCTGGCCGGTGACGATGAGCTGGAGATGATCGAATTCGTGAATGACGACTGGATCAGTGTAGACTACGAAGGAGAGACGGGCTATGTGTCCGCGGAGTTTGTGGATGTAGATTTCCATATCGATGCCGGGGAGACACTGGCGGCGATAAGAGAGCGGGAAGAGGCTGAGCGACAGGCGAAACTGAAGGCAAATCAGGGCGCAGTCGTAGTAGGCGGTGACGATACCAAGCTTCTGGCGGCTTTGATCCAGTGCGAAGCGGGCAGTGAGACTTATAACGGGAAGCTGGCAGTGGGTGCGGTCGTGATGAACCGTGTCAGGAGCGGGGCATATCCGAATACGGTATCGGGCGTTATTTTTGCTTCCGGACAGTTTACGCCGGCGTTAAACGGTAAAGTGGCTAAGGTCTATACAAGCGGCAAGATCTCTGACAGCTGTTATGAGGCGGCTCGGGCGGCTATCAATGGCGAGACTAATGTGGGCGGTGCAACGCATTTCAGGAGAGCCGGGAACCATGACGGGATCCAGATCGACAATCAGGTTTTCTGGTAAGAGAATGATACTTGCAGGTCAGGATATAATATAGTAGAATAATTTATAAGCATACTGATACACAACAGAGAAAAGAGGTGAGGTCTTGTGGCTTTATTTGCTGATATGAGTATGACGATGTTTTGGCTGATCGTTCTCGTAGTGTTAGTCGTCATCGAACTGTTGACAATGGGACTCACGACCATCTGGTTTGCAGGCGGTGCATTGATCGCGACGATCGCGGCAGTTTTAGGGGCGCCGATGGTGGTGCAGGTCATTCTGTTTCTTGTGGTATCCGGCGTGCTGATCATTTTTACAAGGCCGTTGGCGGTCAAGTATTTTAACAAGGACAGAGTCAGGACCAATGCGGAGAGTCTGGTGGGACGGCAGGCGATCGTGATCAGTGAGATCGACAACCTGCAGGGTATCGGTCAGGTTAACGTGGGCGGGATGGAATGGTCCGCCAGAACACGGATCGATGGTGTAAGGCTTCCGGTTGGCACAGTGACTACCGTACTGGGGATCAACGGTGTAAAGTTGATCGTCGAAGAGAGAAAAGGGGTATGATTATGGGTGGACTTATAGCTTTTGTAGTAGTTTTACTTTTGCTGGTGATGATCTTATTATCTTGTATCAAGATCGTGCCGCAGGCAAATGCTTATGTAGTGGAGAGGCTGGGCGCTTATCAGCAGACCTGGTCGGTGGGTCTTCACCTCAAGATGCCGTTTCTTGACAAGGTTGCCAAGAGGGTTATCTTGAAGGAGCAGGTGGTGGATTTCGCACCGCAGCCGGTGATCACCAAGGATAATGTAACTATGCGGATCGATACGGTAGTGTTCTTCCAGATCACGGACCCGAAGCTCTACGCATACGGTGTGGAGAATCCGATCATGGCGATCGAGAACCTGACGGCCACTACACTGCGTAATATCATCGGTGAGATGGAGTTGGATCAGACGTTGACTTCCAGAGAAGTGATCAACACGAAGATGAGAGCATCCCTGGATATCGCTACGGATCCGTGGGGCATCAAGGTAAACCGTGTGGAACTTAAGAATATCATCCCGCCGTCCGCGATCCAGGATGCCATGGAGAAACAGATGAAGGCAGAGCGTGAACGCCGTGAAGCGATCCTGCGCGCGGAGGGCGAGAAGAAATCAACCGTTCTGGTTGCGGAAGGTAAGAAGGAATCCGCGATCCTGGAAGCAGAGGCCGAGAAGCAGTCGGCAATTCTGCGTGCGGAGGCGGAGAAAGAGAAGATGATCCGTGAGGCAGAAGGTGAGGCGGAGGCGATTCTGAAGGTACAGAAGGCTACCGCAGACGGTATCCGTATGATCCGTGAGGCCGGTGCGGACGAGGCAGTGCTGAAGATCAAGAGCCTGGAGGCGTTCGAGAAGGCGGCCGACGGTAAGGCGACGAAGATCATCATTCCGTCTGAGATTCAGGGACTGGCAGGACTTGCAACTTCTATGAAGGAAGTCTGGCAGTAAGTGATGATGTGACAGATCGCATTGTGGATAGTGGCAGAGGCAAGGATCCACGAGGGCTTTACGAGGCGGCGATAGGAATAGAAGCAGTGTTTGATGCGGGACGGTTTAGCGGAACCGTCCCGTTGTTATCGTGAACGATACAGGAAATTCATAAATTATACTATGAAAGTCTTCGACTTTCACAGCATGGATGGCCATGCGGCCCGCCCGACGGCAGGCTAAGCATGATGTAAGTTTACTGTGGAGGTTCACTGGATATCATATAGTCAGAGGCAGCAATCTGTTCTGCCGGTAAACTTAGGACAGACAGGGAAGACAGGAGGAGAGTATGAATTTAGCAGGACGTCATTTTTTAAAACTTTTGGATTTTACAGCGGAAGAGATCACGTATATGCTGGATGTGGCGGCGGATTTGAAGGAGAAGAAGAAAAAGGGTATCCCGACTGATATACATCGGGGTAAGAACGTGGCACTGATCTTTGAGAAGACAAGCACCAGGACGCGCTGTTCCTTTGAGGTTGCGGCTCATGACCTGGGTATGGGGACGACCTACCTGGATTCCTCAGGTTCTCAGATTGGCAAGAAGGAGAGTATCGCGGATACGGCCCGGGTATTGGGACGGATGTATGAAGGGATCGAGTACCGCGGATACGGCCAGGAGATTGTCGAACAGCTGGCAGAGCATGCCGGTGTACCGGTGTGGAACGGGTTGACTAATGAATTTCATCCGACGCAGATGCTGGCAGATCTTCTGACGATCAGGGAGCATTTCGGATACCTGAAGGGGATCAGGCTGACATATATGGGCGATGCCCGCTATAACATGGGCAATTCCCTGATGGTGGCTTGCGCCAAGATGGGAATGCATTTTACTGCATGTACCACGAAGAAGTATTTTCCGGAGGCGGAGCTGGTACACACCTGTGAGGAGATCGCGTCAAGAACAGGCGGAAGTGTGACACTCACGGAGGATGTGGAAGAAGGCGCAGGCGGTGCGGATGTGATCTACACTGACGTGTGGGTTTCCATGGGAGAACCGGCGGAGGTCTGGGAGAGCCGTCTGCGGGATCTGATGCCATATCAGGTGAATCGCAAGGTGATGGAGTATGCCGGTGAGAAAGCAGTGTTTATGCATTGCTTGCCTGCCTTCCATGATCTGAATACGGGTATCGGCAGGGAGATCCACGAGAAGTACAAGATTGACGAGATGGAAGTGACGGATGAGGTGTTTGAGTCAGCTCAGTCCATCGTCTTCGATGAGGCGGAGAACCGGATGCATACGATCAAGGCGGTGATGGCGGTGACTTTGGGGGAGTATGAGGTTTAAGAAGAGCAGCTTCGTCCAAGCGATCATATTAGTCAACAAGATGAGTATATAGTGTTGTAACAGTTCAGCCTTCAATGTCATTAAGTTAGCACCAGCAGCATAAGGCTTACTGCTGGAAAGATGGCA
>ERZ779637.634-NODE-634-length-20757-cov-22.826877_pt1 | contig 20757 bp, 26 predicted proteins | sample MGYA00514196_ERZ779637 | MGnify/ENA primary metagenome ERZ779637 (study PRJEB29562, sample SAMEA4376700) | mouse gut metagenome | isolation source: Cecum | study: EMG produced TPA metagenomics assembly of the A DSS colitis mouse model was used to assess the...
AAGAATGAAGTCATGGAGATGATTGCAAAAGTAAGGGAGCGCAAAGGCAGGCTTGACCTGCCGATTGTCAGCGGAAAGCACCTAAGAAAAATATCTGACCGAACCGCCTTGCAGTCAGCCGACAATGCGGAGAAATTCATCACGACAAGGAAGATAGACAGCTTTGAGAGCCTTGCGAAATTCACAGCGGATAAGGAACAGAGATACCAACAGTTGGAAACGGTACATCTTTCAAAGGGGCAGAAACTAAACCGATTAAAGGAACTGTCAAAAATGTATGCCCTTTATGCGCCAATCCAAGCCACCTATAAGGAGAGCCAGTCACTCAAAGGATTTGCGAAAATGAAATACGATAAGGAGCATAAGGACAGCTTATTGAAGTACCCCGAATTAAAGGAGCGTATGCAGAGCCTTTTACAGAATGGCGAGAAGATAACGCCGAAACAGTGGAAAGCCGAGATACAGTCTTTGCAGTCTGAATATGACAGTATCGGCAGGGAGCAGACCAAGACCGCCACAGAATTAGCGTATGCCGAAGTTATCAGCTATAACAAAAAGAACCTTGAGAGGGAGCTTCAGAATGAGAGCCGACAGCATAACAGGCAACAGAACAGGACTAAGCGGAGGAAGGAAGAAATTTAATGAAAATGTGATAGAAATGTGGTTGTGATTGTGGTATTCTATTGGCGATACAAATCACTGACTAGGAGAGATTAGTATGAAAAAAGAATATTTCATTTTAAATGATGTTTCGTATAAAATTGTTAGTTCAGGCATTGGTGTGTATGAAACAAACGAGGGGATTCAATTATTCCCCGAAGTGACTGCTAAAAATGACCAAGTTGAACAGGAATTGTCAGAGATTCATTTATACCATAATAATGGATTTCAAACAGGGGTAAAAAGGATAAAGGAACTGGCAGGGAAAAAGTATGTCTGGGAAGAAGCCTATAATGACCAAGGAGAGGAAGCGGGATTTCTTTGTGTGCTGGAGCATGAGAATGTAACGCAGGGAATAATAGAAATCATGGATGTAGGCAGAAATGAGATTACTTTGAAGTGGAAAGGGAAAGCGAATATTTTTTGGAGCGATTCATTTGGTGCAGATGTTCCGTTTGAAACAGTGCTTCAGATGAAATTGCCAAAGAAGCGCAGAGTAACAATTGACGCATACAAGACTGTGAAGACAAAAGTGAACAAAGATTTGGAAATTGAACTGTTAAATTTTCCCGAAGTTGAATCTGCTGCATATAAAATGCAGGAAACGAGGATTTGGACGGATTTTAATGTCACGCTTTATTTTAAGGTTACATATAAAGGAACGGAATATTTGGGGAATGTTGTATACACGAATGGGAAAAATAATTATGAAACCTTTTTTGATAAGTCTTGCTCTTTGAAAATAGTGCATGATGGATTTGATTGGTCGGATTTTGCGTTTGAATTTGTGTTTTGTGTGGAATCTGGCTCGTAGTAGAAAGAAACCAATATCCACCGGCATAGCTGGTGGATATTGAGTTTGGCGGTAGTGTAAAAAATTTGTGTCTTTGGTAAAAAATGGCTCCTTTTTGGTAAGAATCAAGACCTCAGCATCACGGTAGGCGCCAACGAGAGTTCGAAGTTCTGGCTGGGGATGCTGAACGACCTGAAGAACCGGGGAGTGCAGGATGTGCTGTTCTTCTGCGTGGACGGGCTCCCTGGGTTCAAGGAGGCGATCGGCGCCGTGTTCCCCCAGTCCGAAATCCAGAGGTGCGTCATCCACATGCTGCGCAACTCGTTCAAGTATGTGAACTACAGTGACCTGAAGAAGTTCGCGTCTGATTTCAAGGCGGTATACAATGCCCCGAATGAAAAAGCCGGGCTGGAAGCACTGTCAGATGTCAGAGAAAAATGGGGAAAGAAATATCCCTACGCAGTCAGCAACTGGGAAAACAACTGGGAAGATGTAAGCCCTTTCTTCCAGTTCCCAGACGAAGTACGCCGTATTATGTACACGACCAATATAATCGAGGGGCTGAACCGCCAGTACAGGAAAGTCACCAAGACAAAGAGCGTGTTCCCCAGCGACAGCTCACTGGAAAAGATGCTCTATCTGGCCAGCCTGAATGTGGCGAAGAAATGGACACAGAGATACCGGAACTGGGATCAGGTACTCAGCCAGGATGTTTTATTTTGGTGCAAAAAATTAGAAAAATCTGTATAAAGGCGTGCAGATTGGTAATACTATAATCAGTAAGATAAATCGACAACAAAATCAAGCCTAGGATTCGACACAGTATTGTACATATCTGGATTCTACCAGAAGGGTTTTTCCTCCACAGACACAGAAAAATTTACAGCCTCACCATGTGCGGCGCAGAGTCTGGTAGACCGCGCACTTTTTTCTCTAAATTCATTTCAACTGTTCCGTTCTGGACAATATTTACTTTTCAATGTTCAGCCGACCGCTGGGCTTTGGTCGGCAGGCTCATGATTCCGAGAGCCTATCATATCCTTCCTCCACCAGTTTTTCATAGATTTTTCTGCCCGTGATATGGGGGAATTGTTTCCGGTATGCCTCGATCTGCCTGCGCGTGTCAATGGAGAACACCCTGGACTGTCCTGAATCGTTTTTTTCTCCTTTCCCGCCGTTCTTTCTTAAAGCCCGGCTTTTTTATCTGATACACTTATTACAGCCGCGGGCAGCACAGAAAGCCATGCGGAAGCTATGTGGGTGTATCCGGCTCAGGGCAGGGCCGCGCCAAAGAACAGGGGGTAGGAGACGCTGTTTTTCCGGTGGAGGAACAGCGTCTCCTCAGCCGGGCAAAGAGCCCTGAGCCGGGCCAGGGCGGTGGCTGGTCCTTAAGCAGGGGGAGAAGCTGGCTGTTAAGCGGATGCGGATGTTCCTCCCACATACCCTCCAGCCGTAAAAACAGCGCAAGTCTCCCCGCGTATTCATGGAAGAGTTGGAAAAAACAGGCAGACAAGGGCAGGGGAAGCCTGGAGGTAGTCCTTGAAAGAATGGCTAAAATCGATTACCATGATCTTTGTAAGGCAGGTGTCTTTTCATCTGCTGGTGTCTTTTAGGGGAGGATGAGCTTTGCGAGGGCGTACATCCTCCTTCTTTTTTGTCGGCATGTCTATCATACCTCTAAAAAAGGAGCCGGTAAAGTGCAAAGGTCTCTGCGCTTTATCTGCTCCTTCTTCATTGGATACAGTGATGATAATCTGCAATTTTGTTGTAGTTTCGGGAGAAAATTTCCTGCGAATCTATAATCAAGTGCGTACAGCTTACGAAGCAGGGCAAGAAGCTGACCGCCAAAGTGGACGGACAGAAGAAACAGATTAGCCGCTTGACGGATAAGGTCATGGAGCAGAGCGACACCATAGACCGATTGCAGGAAAAAGCGTCTGATTTGGGGCGTTTGGAGCGTCATTTCGGCAGGGAACAGGTACAGTCGATAGTAGAGCGGTCAAAAGCGTTAGAGCAGGCAGAAAGGGCAAAGAAACGCCCGAAACGTGCCTTTGAAATGAGCCGATAGGAAAGGGGATTGATAGGATATGACGGATATGGAAAAGAAAGTTATGATACGGCTGTGTGCTAAAATCGTAGCAGATACAGACCTTTACGAAACGGATAAGGAAGTGCAAAATCTGATAGACTGGGTATATCTTTCGGAGCAGATAAAGGAAAACAATAATACAATCCATAATCTGACCGGGGAATATAAGAAGATAGAGCCGGATTGCCGGGAGGGAGTGCGGGCGCAGTTGGAGCGAATGAAAGAGTGATGCAAGGGCGTAGTAATCTGTATGAGAAACAGAATGAATTAAGAGGGCAGAAATGGAGAATTGGGAAGTCGTTGGAACGATAAGAAATGAGGGGTGTGGCGGTTGCTGTGCCCTGTATTTTTGTGGAAAATTGAAAATGGAAGTGGTATACTTAGGCATATTGTTGTAGAATTTAAAATCATTGATGGGAGGAATATAGATGTCAAAACAAAAATTGATTATTATAGCAGGTTCTCCGTGTGTGGGGAAAACGACAGTAACACAGAAACTTTTTACTTCTTATGAAAACAGTGCTTATTTTGATGGCGATTGGGCATGGTGTGTCAATCCGTTTTCGGTTGATGATCCGAGGTTGAGAAATGGTGATAAAACAATGTCATTCGCGTTATCTACATATTTAAACTCTAGTTTTGATTATGTCTTTTTTCGTCGGTTGTTGTTGTGGATAAAACAATTCGTGAAGCGATACTAAGGGATATAACGGCAAAAGATTATTCTGTTATTGGCATTACCCTGACCTGTTCAGAGCAAACTTTGCGTGAGCGTCATAAAAAGCGTGGAGATGCAAATGAATGTTCTTTTTTCTGGCTACATTTAAAACCATATGAGGGCGATTATGTTATCAATACAGATAGTAAAAGTGTTCAGCAAATAGTTGATGAAATGAAAGTTATTATATAGGCGATTGCGAAACTATTTCCGCAAGTGACGGGACTGGTCAATATATACAAAAACGGGCTCCGATGCAGTGGCAAGTCGCCCTTATTTTGTATATATTGCCCATTCCCTGTTCCAGAAAAGAGGCGTTTCGCAAGCGCCTAAAGTTATTATAGATAGTGAGGGAAATGAATAGTGGAATATAAAACAAACAATTTAATACTGCGAACTGTGACTGAAAACGACATTAAGGAGATTGCAGGAATGTGGGAATATGTAAAGAAAATCGTATTGATGGAATAATAAATGTAAATCGGGTATGGCTTATTCCCCAAAAGTCAAAGCAGTCCGTTGATAAACGGAGAAAGGCTGCAAATTATGAAAAATAAAATTTTATTATTAGAAGATGATGTAAGTTTGATAGACGGACTGCAATATTCGTTAAAGAAAAATGGCTTCGATGTCGATTTTGTCCGTTCTGTGCAGGAAGCGCTAACTTATTTATCAGAGATAGAAAAATACGATGTGTTCATCCTTGATGTTACATTGCCAGACGGAACAGGTTTTGAGATATGTGAAAAAGTACGAAAAAATGGAAGTCAGATACCGATTATTTTTCTGACAGCTTCTGATGAAGAAGTTAGCATTATTCGTGGTTTGGACTGCGGCGGTGATGACTACATAACAAAACCGTTTAAGTTAGGCGAGTTATGTTCACGCATCCGAGCGTTGCTGCGGCGGGCAGGATTGTCTACTCAAGGAACAGGGGCAGATATGGAATGTGGCGATATAAAGATAGACCTTTTAGGAAGCCGTGTCCTGTTAAAGGGAAAAATATTAGAACTTACAGCCGCAGAATACCGCTTAATATGCCTGTTGGTAAAGAATGCAAACCGTATTATTACAAGAGATGTTATTTTAGAGGAGCTATGGGACAGCACAGGAGATTATGTAGATAATAATACCCTTTCCGTCTATGTACGGCGATTGCGTGAAAAAATAGAAACAGACCCATCACATCCAGAACATTTACTAACAGTCCGAGGATTTGGTTATCAATGGAAAGAGGTGGACGAATGAACTTCTTACATGATAAACATACCCGTTGGTATTGCATTTTTATTATTGCTCTTGTTCTGCTGCTTTTTCTGATGGGAATAACTGTGCTTGACACGCAAACGGCGACTACCAAAGAAATGTTTTTAATGCACAATAATGCGATTGCTACTTCTTTACTGGAAGAAGGAATTTCAAAGGAAGTAATTGCGACAGCCTTAATGAATACGGAGACAGACTCTACAGGAAGTAGACTTTTAGCCGAAATCGGATTTTCTGACAGCACGGATATAGAAAATTTACCTTATGTAGCTGCTGTTAAAAAGACAATGCTGACATCACTGTTTGGGATGTTATTTCTATGGACGCTGCTTCTGTTTTTGGGTATAATGCTTTTCTTGTATCACAGAGAAAAACTATATACGAAATCAGAAAACATCATTAAGGACTACATAGATGGTAACTATACTGTTCACCTGCCGCAATCAAACGAGGGGACTATTTATCAGCTTCTATCTTCTGTTGACCAACTGGCTACTATGCTTCAAGCAAAAAATGATACAGAACAAAAGACAAAAGAGTTTCTTAAAAATACAATTTCTGATATATCACATCAATTAAAAACGCCCCTGTCGGCACTTATGATGTATCAGGAAATTATTGAGAATGAGCCAGAAAACTCCGAAACGGTCAAAGAATTTTCCTTAAAGATTGGAACTGCAATAAAGAGAATGGAACAGCTTATTCAATCTATGTTGAAAATCACAAGAATAGATGCAGGGAGCATCTCTTTTGAAAAATCCAATTACAGTATCTCGAATATTATTAATCACGCAATTAGTGAATTGACAACACGGGCGGACAATGAAAAAAAGGAAATAGTAATAGATGGTGATTTGGAACAGATGCTTTACTGTGATATAGAGTGGACGGGCGAAGCCATTGGCAACATTATCAAAAACGCGCTTGACCATACAGATGCAGGGGGAAAAATCACTATATCGTGGGAACCAACGCCCGCTATGATTAGAATATTTATTACAGATAACGGACACGGCATTTCCCAAGAGGATATACACCACATATTTAAGAGATTTTATCGAAGCAAAAATACTTCAGAAAATCAAGGGATTGGACTTGGATTGCCATTAGCAAAGGCGATTGTTGAGGGACAAGGCGGTATTCTTTCTGTTCAGAGCGAGCGATTACAGGGAACAACCTTTACGTTGTCTTTCCTTACGGAATCGTAAGGTTAAATTCATCTGATTGTAAGCTGCTCCTGCTATCCTTATGGGAAAGGGAGGTACTTGTATATGGAAATCTTAAAAGTACAAAAATTATGTAAAACATACGGAACTGGTGAGGCGAAAGTCGATGCTTTGAAAAATGTTTCGTTCTGTTTGGAAAAAGGTGAGTTTGCCGCTGTTGTTGGAGAGTCTGGCTCTGGGAAAAGTACCCTGCTGAATTGCATCGGTGCCTTGGATGTTCCGACTTCTGGCTCAGTCGCAATGGATGGAAATAACCTGTTTTCCATGAAAGAAGAGGAAAGAACAATTTTCAGACGGCGGAACATAGGTTAGAGAAATTATCTTGACCTTGTTCCTATTTCTGCAAAAATCCATAAAAAACAGAACAGGATGTCTGTTTTTTGTATTATTCTGGCGGTGCTTTTGGTTACGACAATTTTTGGAATGGCTGATATGTTCGTCCGCAGCCAGATTATGAAAACGCAGGCAGAAACAGGAAACTGGCATATAGGAATCCAAAGTATAGATGCCCAGACAGCAGATGTTATAGCGACTCGCCCAGACATTGAAGCTTTTTCCTCATATTTAATCTTAAATTACAACGGCGAAGAGGGATATTCGTTATATGGGACAAACACTGTCATCTGTGGAGCAGAGGAAGAACTGCTGTCAAAGATATTCCCCAATATGCTTACAGACGGAAAATTCCCTCAGACAGAGAAAGAAGCCTTAGTTACGGAAAATGCAAAAGGGATATTGGAATTAAGCATCGGGGAGCAAATAAGCATGAAAGCTCCAGATGGAAAAGAATATGCCTTTGAAATATCTGGGTTTGTGGAAAATACATCAAACTTAATGAGCAATGGTTTTTATGGCATATTTGTGACAGATGAAGCATTTTACAATATCTGCGCTGATACTAATCTAACAAAAAATGCCGCTACCTTTTATGTTCAATTTGCAAGCACAAAGAATGTGCAGGATAAAATATCGGATTTAAGAACAGCATTCAACTTGTCGGATGAACAAGTCTTTGAAAATACGAAACTGCTTGGCTTGCTTGGGCAGAGCGTGAATTCCTTTATGATGCAGGTATATGTTGCCGCTGCCGTATTATTTGTGTTAGTTCTATTTGCAGGCATCATGATGATTGCAAGTAGCCTTAACAGCAATGTTGCACAGCGGACAGAGTTCTTTGGTCTGATGCGTTGTATTGGAGCAACTCCGAAACAGATAATGCGGTATGTCCGCAAAGAAGCACTAAACTGGTGCCGTTTTGCAATTCCGATTGGTGTTTTTACAGGGATTGCCATAATATGGATTTTGTGCCTCATTCTCCGTGCCTTAAGTCCAGAATATTTTGGCGCAATGCCTGCATTTAGTATTAGCCTGCCAAGTATTTTAGCGGGTGTAGTTGTTGGGCTTCTGACTGTCCTGCTGGCGGCTCGTTCCCCGGCAAAAAAGGCAGCAAAAGTTTCACCATTAGCGGCGGTTTCTGGAAACACAAGTGAGGCACAGCCTGTCCGAAAGGCGGCAGGTACAAAATGGTTTAAGGTGGATACCGCACTTGGAATCCACCATGCGAAAGCAAGCCGCAAAAATTTTATCCTTATGGCAGGCTCGTTTGCCCTTAGCATTATCCTTTTCCTTTCGTTTTCCGTAGCAATCGAATTCATGAATCATACTTTAAGACCTTTGCATCCGTGGACGGCGGATATATCTATTGTAAGCGGAGACAGTACTTGTTCTGTAAACAGTGACTTTGTGAATGATTTGAGAGAAAATCCCGTTGTAAATAAAATTTATGGGCGGAGTTTTTTGTATAGCGTACCTGCCGTGACGGGTAATGCAGAGCAAAAAATAGACTTGATTTCTTATGAGCAGCATCAATTTGAATGGGCAAAAAAATATTTACTGAAAGGGTCGCTTGATACCGTCCAAAATGAAGTAAATACGGGACTTATTGTATATGAGCCGCAGAATACGATTCAAGTGGGCGACACAGTAAGCTTAAACATTGATGGACAGTATAAAGAAATAAAGATTGTTGGTATGTTGTCTGACAGCCCCTTTTTCAATGCTGCGGATGTAGGGACAGTTATCTGCTCTGAAGATACTTTCCGCCAGGCGACAGGGCAGACGGATTATACAATTATCGATATGCAGTTGACAAGGAAAGCTACAGATGCCGATGTGGATGAGATACATCGCACTTATGGGGCAGGATATTCATTTATTGATAAACGGATGGATAACAGTAGCACATTGAGTGTGTATTACTGCGTCTGGCTGTTCCTTTATGGCTTTTTAGTTTTTATTGCTTTGATTACGATATTCAACATTATTAACAGCATTGCAATGAGTGTGGCGGCACGAACAAAACAATACGGAGCTTTTCGTGCTATCGGTTTAAGCAATAGACAGCTTTCAAAAATGATTGTGGCAGAAGCCTTTACCTATGCTGCCATTGGCAGTATAGCAGGCTTGTGTTTCGGCTTGGTTTGCAATAAGTTTTTGTTTAATATGTTGGTAAGCCGCCAATGGGGAGACCCATGGGAAGTACCCTGGGTAAAAGTAGGGATAATTATTCTGATTGTTTTGGTATCAGTAGCTTTTGCCATATACAGACCGACTAAAAGAATTCATAATATGTCTATTGTGGAAACAATCAATATACAATAATAGTTATTTTAGCAGGCGGCTTCTCGAAATGCCGCCTGCTTTGCTACCTAACGAAACCGTAAGCAGAAATTCATCTGTTTGTAAGGCTGGTTCTATATTGCACATTGATTGCTGCTTTGATTATTTGGACTATCTGGGGCAATGCAGTTAGAATATAATGGAGAGGAAATCACGCTTATCGGACTTTCCGACCCAAGCTTTACGTTTAAAGGGGATATGTTTGGAGAAGTTCCTGCTATGGTTGATACGAAATTACAGGGACTAATCGGAGATAAAGACGATTACACTGTTTTGCTTTCACACCGCCCAGAATTGTTTGAAACCTATGCAAATTGTGGTGTCGATTTAGTTTTAAGCGGTCATGCGGAAACTTGACACGCTTGTTGCCGACTATCCCGACACATACAAGCTGACAGGGCAGGACGAAATTTAGCATATTGGTGATATGTATCCAAGTTGAATGGCTTTTGTTACGGCTTCTACAACAGATGAAACATCTAATTTTTCAAAAATGTGCTGCAAGTGATTAGAAAGTGTCCTCTCACTCATATATAGCTCATCAGCGACACATTTCCGTTTTTTACCGCTGCTAATAAGCTGTAATATTTTCTTTTCCATACTTGTTAAATCTTCAATGATTATCTCGCTACTTTCGGATGGAAAGCAAGTATTTCCACGAGAAACATGAATTAATAAAGAAATTAAGTCATCTGGGCTGATATTTTTGTTAAGAAAGCCACTGATACCGATTTTCTTTGCTTCGTGTCTATATACAGGCAGGTCATATCCTGTAAGAACAATTATTTTCACCATAGGATTTGATTTCAGTAGGTTTGATGCTATTTCCAATCCATCTATATCACTTAAATTGCCGAGATTAATATCCATCAAAATAATGTCTATGTTTTTATCGCAAACCATTTTCTCTATGCCTTGAATGTCCTGTGTTGAATAGAAATGTTCAATTTCATTATACTCATCTAAAGCAACTGAAAGACTTTTGACGAAAAGTGTATGGTCATCAACTAACAAAATATTGATAAGAAACATCCCCTTTCATTGGTAGTGTGATTTGTATGCAAATGCCGTGTGGCGAGTTATCTGAAATAGTTATTGAACCGCCCATATTATTTACTTGCTCGGTAATAGAAGCAATGCCTTTATGTTTGGATTTGTCAATTGCAAGTAAGCTGTCCGGGGTAGCGTTTCCATCATCGCTGACATATAACTCAATAATGCCATTTTCCTGCGTGAGCATCACCCAAGCTCTACTGCCGTCTGAATGCTTAAAAACATTTGTGAGAAGCTCCTTGAGCAACCGATATATCAGCACATTATATGGCTCGACTAAAAACAGGGCGGCGGAACAATCAAAGGATACCACAATCTTTCGCTGCGGAAAAGACTGCGAAATAGCTTCAATCAGATTTTGATAGTTTTCTTTAACGGTTAAGTTTTTCAAAATAACAGGATGGTAGTCCTGCATTTGTTCACGGATATGCGTGTTCAAATTATCAAGTGTTTCAATAATAATGTCCTGTATATCTGGACGATGAGCTTTCGTCATCATATTTTTAATTGAGAGAAGGTCTTGAAGTACATCATCATGAAGAAAATTTGAAAATTCTGTTTTTAACAATTCCTCTTGCTGCAGCTGTCGCAAAGAAGACTTGTACTTACTTTCTTTGATTATTCTGCTTTCTCCTTGTTTTAAGCTTACCCCCAATATGATATTGCAGATATAGATAAAAGAGAATAGTGAATTTACCGCAACAAACAGTTCTTTATCACCGCCGCCTATTAACGCAGCCATCAGCCAAAGAGCAAGTAATGACAGACATAAGATTAGTGCTGTTTGTCTTTTGTTGAACACGGTAGAAAGCGGATAACTACCATGTTCTTTAATTACTATACCATGAATGCTCATAAGAAACAGAAGCATGGGCAGATATATCCCAAAATTGGCAATGTGATTTTTTACATTGATTGTAGCGATATAATATGCAATGAAGAATATCGTAATAACTATAACGGAAAATAGAATACACTTCCATTCGCTCTTTAGGACAAATGCAACTCTTTTTCGGTGATAAGTCAAAACAAAGAAAAAGGATAACCATCCCGCCAAAAACTGTATTCCATACAAACAGGCGAATGCCCTGCCCGATATGGCAATACCAACAAGAGAGCTGATGCAAGTTACAAAAAGCATAAGATTAGTTGATTTCCTAAATTTATATCCGCTTCCTTGAAACAGAAACATTAGGATAAATTTAATGGACAAATAACATATGATAGGATGTAGTGCTGTAAGAGTAACCTGCGTGGATTGTCCTTCTTCAAAGGACAGGAGCAGATACCAACTGTCTAAAGCCAACAATCCACAAAACAAGTTAATCACTTTGCTTTCTTTGATATTGCAGGAGCTGATATAGGTAATGTCTATCAACATAAAAGTAGATATAAGTAATGGAATACCGCTAATTATGGCTGGCTGTTCTCCTTTTATATTCCAACTCACATAAAAGATAAGCAAAAGATAGTTTATCAGAAATAATGGTTTTATTGCTATATTTTTCATTTTCGCTCTCCTTTACGAGTTTTCTATAATTATATCACTTTATTCTCCTAAAATAAAGTATACCGAACTGCCTACACGCAGCCGACAGTTCGGTTATGGTCATTGCCTTAGCACTGTTCTACAGCAAGTATGAACAGTAATGAAATAATATATGAAATATATGGAAGCTGTCGATGCTACTGCAATTATTGTAGGGAAATAAAGAGTAATCGTATTTCCAAGCAAATCCTGCATAAGCCCTGTTTTATAAACAATCGTTGCGAATATACAATCTATCAGACCCAAAAGGAATGGGATACTGAAAAAGGTCAAAATCTGTTTTCTAAGAATTTTCTTTAGCTTTTTATTTGAGTACCCCATTTTACTGAGTATTTCATAATCGGCTTTTGAATCTGAAACCGCAGAAATATTATTAAAATATAAGATGCTGCCTGTTGCAATGAAAAAAAGTACAACCAAAAATCCAATTAAAAGGAAAGTTGAGCTGCTTGCCGACATAATTTCATTCACTCTGTGGGAATGACCCTGCAAATACGGGCTATTATCAAGCAGATTACTCATGTCCTCGAACAATTTTTCGTTATCTTCAATGCCCTCGCCGTTTATGCTCACAATGCTGTTTTCTAAAACCGTACAAGATTTTATCTGTTCATAAATATTATCGCTCACAATCATTGTGCCTATGCTGTTTGCAAAGGAAATTGGATTGTTGAGTGTTGTTGCTTTTACAGTAAGTGGTATGCTGCCGTCATTGATATTCAAGGAATAGATACTGCCAGTTTCATCAGTCCCGTCAGCATTTGGCTGGTACTTTACTAAAATACATTCATCATCCTGCAATACCGGTAGTGTACCCACAATATCATTTCTCCCTTGAGCCTGTAACAAAGAGACATATTGCGAATATGAGATGCACTCAAAACCCGCTTCTCGAAATATATTTTCATTGTCAGCACTGCCTTTTGAAGTTCCCACGCTATACTCCATAGGGAGTTTTTCGGCAGATGCAGTTACCTTATAAATATCAGTTTGAATATAAGTTACAGAATCATCGGGTGCATATTGGCTGACAAGCAATTTCGCATTGTTTAACTGTCCTTCTTCCCCGATTCTGAATTCCAACTCAGATGGAGCTATCCGAGCAACTGCGGCAATAGGATAGAAAAGCGATAGTGCCATTACACTTGAAACTGTCAATGTCGCTGCTGATAAAAGCGTAAGCATTATTAAAGTCTTAGCATTAGAGCGTATGCGATAAATAAAATTAGGAGCCGTCACAATCTTTGTTTCGGTATAAAATGTTTTCTTATGCTGTTTGCTTTTCTGCACAGCAAACGGGAGAAAAGAAGCAATGAACAGGACAGTTCCCACTACAATCAACATGGCAGTCAACAGCCCTGTCGGGTAAAATCCAACAGTAAACCATAGGGAATCAGAGCCACGGAAAATATCCAATGCCAGTCCATATCCGACAATGATTAGAATAAAGCCGAATATGGCAGATACTTTTTTGAATTTCATTCTTTTCTCCCCACTTTTTTCAAACCGAACCAAATCCATGAGCGAAGTTCTGAAAAGAAAGAAGGTATTTGATATAGCCATTACACACATTATCAAAATAATAAAAACGACAGTGTTTTTAATAGCATTTAAATTGAAGAAATGGATTTCCGCATTGTCTATTGACAAATTCAAAAGAGCTGTTGTCCCATATACAATGCCCTTATGCATAATGGCGCCCAATACCAAGCCTACGATAAGAGAGCCGCAGCCGATTAAAATATTTTCAGATACAAGCAGAGAAAGCATCTTTGATTTTCTATAACCTAACAATGCATAAATCCCAAGTTCCTTAGTACGGCGTCTCAAAAAGAAGCGATTTGAATATGACATATAAAAAATCACAAAGGCTACCAGAAATACAGAAATGACATTGCACATGGATTCTACTCGACCATCCCCCGATATTTTCTCAAGCATTACGCTGTTCATTGAAAATGATGTAAACGCAAAGTAGACCGTAATAACAAGGGATGCAGACAGCAGATAAAGAGCATAAAATGAAAAGTTTTTCCTTAAATTCTTAAATGCCATAGATAAAGTATTCATTGTTTTTCCTCCTTATCTTTCAGTATCTAATCTGGCAACTTCCGCGGCAATAGCTTCATAGAAGTCACGCCTGTTACTGCCCTGTTTGGCAAGTTCCTTGATAATACAGCCGTCCTTAAAAATAAGAATGCGACTTGCAAAGCTCGCTGCATAAGCGTCATGCGTAACCATCAATATGGTGGTATGCAGTTCCTGATTGGCTTCATACAAAGTATTCAACAGTTCCGTAGCTGAGCTTGAATCTAACGCCCCCGTTGGCTCGTCTGCAAACAATATACTTGGCTGCTTTACAATCGCCCTTGCTGCGGATGCCCTTTGCCGCTGTCCGCCAGACAATTCATGGGGATATTTGCCTAACTGCGATGCTATGCCAAATCTTTCTGCCAGACTTCTCACCATATTTTCGATTTTTTTAGGCGGAAGTTTCTGGAGCGTAAGAGGAACGGATATATTCTCGCGGATAGTAAGGCTGTCAAGCAGAAAATACTCTTGAAAAATAAATCCTAAATTGTCTTTGCGGAAATCGGCAGCACTTGTATGGTTGAGATTTTTCAAGTTCACGCCGTTAATCCAGATATCTCCGCTTGTAGGCCTATCTATCGTGGAAAGAACATTGAGCAAAGTGGTCTTTCCAGAGCCAGATGCTCCCATAATGCCAATAAATTCACCCTCGGCAACACGAAAGGATACCTTGTTTAAACTGGGATGCCCCGCTTTTCCATAGATTTTTGTTACTTCTTTTGCTTCCAATAATGTACTCATAGCAGATCTCCTTTTCATTTTAATATCCACATTCTACTCTTGTGAATGAAAAAGCGAATGAGTAAATCAAGCAATTTTTTTGCGTGATGTACTCATTCAAAAGAAAGCACAGGCTGCTATTACCAATAATGTATATTTCTAGGCGATTGCGAAACTATTTCCGCAAGTGACGGGACTGGTCAATATATACAAAAACGGGCTCCGATGCAGTGGCAAGTTGCCCTTATTTTGTATATATTGCCCATTCCCTGTTCCGGAAAAGAGGTGTTTCGCAAACGCCTATGTATATTTCTATTGAAAGGAGGAAACTTATGGACTGCGAGAATTGGGTGTTTCACGCGGTTGCTGTGCCCTGTATTTTATAGTGGCAGATACAGAGAGAAAGTGCTATAATTGAAAGCATGATTTAAGATATGGGAGATGAAACGGCATGGAAATAAATGTAGTGGATAATTTTTGGCTGTTATTTGAGAAAAATAGTAATGCGGCATACAAAGCATTACAGATGCTACAGAAAGAATGTGAGGAATCGGACAAGAAGGCTTACGCTGATTGCCTATAACGCTAAATGGGATAAAGATAATAAAATTGATGAAATCATAGACGAATATTTGAAGCATATAGAAGATGTTAAGCCGATAACGGCAAGACAGTGTATAAAATTACTGCCTATGATAGCCAAAAATAAGCCGGAATTAAAAGAAGATATTGTATGGGCACTACAAAAACGGATATATCTATTTATGCAGACAGTATGCAACCATTGGTCTATAAGGATATTCAAAATTCTTTGGCAGAGATAGAGAAACTATGAGTTTATTGAGATTTTAAGGAGTGTGGAGTAATGAATAACTGGTTTACAATAGATAAAATTGATGCAAATACATATATTATCAGTGAATACCGCCATTGGGAGGAAACGCATTGCTATCTGTTGAATGGAAATACCCGAAGTCTGCTTATTGATACGGGGCTTGGCATTTCCAATATCTATGAGGAAGTGCTGAAGCTTACCGATAAGCCAATTACGGCAGTAGCTACGCATATTCACTGGGATCATATTGGAGGACATAAGTATTTTCCGGATTTTTATGCCCATGCTGATGAATTGGATTGGCTGAATGGTAAATTTCCTCTATCAATCGAAACGATAAGAGAGATGGTCATAGACCGCTGTGATTTGCCTGAAGGGTTTTGCGTGAGCGATTATGAGTTTTTTCAAGGTATGCCAACAAAAGTGCTGACAGACCATGACATTATTGATATTGGCGGCAGGGAAATTGAAGTGCTGCATACTCCCGGACATTCTCCGGGGCATTTGTGCTTTTGGGAAAAAAGCAGGGGATATTTATTTACTGGCGATTTGGTTTATAAAGATATTCTGTTTGCTTATTATCCGTCTACTGACCCGGAGGCATACCTTGATTCTTTGGAAAAAGTTGCGGCGTTGCCTGTGAAGAAAGTGTTTCCGGCGCACCATTCACTGGATATAGAACCGGAAATCTTAATTCGTATGCGGGAAGCGTTTAGAAATCTCAAGGCGGACGGAAGACTTCATCATGGCAGTGGGACATTTAGTTATGGGGATTGGGGAGTATGGTTATAAGAAAAAGGCAGAGGCAAGAATAATGTTCCCTTTGGTGGTGATTGGCACATGGTGCCAGCGCCATGTAAGTTAGGACAGATAAGGAAACTGATAATATGGCAGTTTGCAGTTATAAAAATATTACTATCGGTTACGATTTAGTCCGGCTGTGGCAACATTTTCAACATCACGCACTGGATAATTACATCAATGGCATAAAGAAAACCTTGCTGATTTTCAGATATGTAACTGAATATCGGCAAGGTCTTTTTATGCTTATTTCTGCTTTTTCCTTTTAGCAGTTTTCTTTAGTGGAGTGGGACGAAAGAGGAATATCGGCAATTTTCCGAAGCCATGATGGATAAAACCCGCCCAATATTCCAGTTTAGTTTGGGGGTGAGAGTTCATATTTGCCCTATTGATACAGTTTGTTCAAGCGGATATAATAGATACCGTACACATTGGGATGTTTAATACGTTTGAGTATATTCCCCAGAATATCCAAAAACTTATTGATGGCAGGACACATGATGGAAAGGGAAAAAATGAATAAAGTAATTGTTATAGATGATGATAGAGAGCTATGCTTTCTTATGAAGAAATGCGTAGAACAGGAAAATTATATAGCGATGATAGCTAACAGTGGAGCTGAGGGTTTAAGGATTGCAAGTGAAAACAGTGATGATTGTTCGCTTATCATTCTTGATATTATGCTGCCGGATTTAGATGGCTTTCAAGTTTTACAGAAAATTCGTCAGACAAGCAATGTGCCTGTACTTATGCTGACTGCTAAAAGCGATGAGGAGGATAAGGTTTCTGGATTGCGGATGGGGGCTGATGATTACTTAACAAAACCATTTAGTCTGAATGAATTGATGGCTCGTGTCCATTCGTTGATTAGACGGTACACGCAATTTAATGCTGTTTCTTGCCCTGATACAGATACGCTTACATTTCAAGGAATGACGATTGATAATGTAAACCGTATTGTTGAGATAAATGGGATACGGGCAGAATTGACTGGCAAGGAGTTTGACTTACTTAGTTTTTTGGCATCCAATAAGGGGGGTATTTTTACAAAAAAACAGATTTATAACCAAGTATGGGAAGAAGAATATGCTTTTGATGACAGCAATATTATGTCTTTTATCAGCAAACTGCGTAAAAAGATAGAGCCAGACCCAGAGCATCCTTTTTATATTTTAACCGTCCGGGGTATAGGCTATCGTTTTAATGGGGAGGCATAATATGAATTGTAATGTATTTTTATTTGCTGCATTATGTATTTCGTTGGTGTGTGTACTGCTTTTAAGTATAAAATTACGACGGGTACAGGAAAGTTTGTCTGTCATTAAGGATGCTTTAGAAGATATAAAAGCAGGCAACTTAAATCGTCGTGTACTGGCGAAAGAAAATGATATGACAAAGCAAATTTGCTATGACATCAACAGAATCGCTACTACAAATCAAGCACAGTTTATTCGACAACAACAATCCGAACAGGCATATAAGCGGCTTATGACGAGCCTTTCACACGATGTAAAAACGCCGTTAGCTTCTCTTGTGGGCTATTTAGAAGCGGTTACTGAAAACCTTGTTGCAGGAGAAGAAAAAGAAACTTATATTCAGATTGCCGCGGAAAAGGCACATCAATTAAAGGGATTTGTGGAATCTCTGTTTGAGTGGGTAAAATTGGATGCAGGAGAACAAGTATATCATTTTGAACAACTTGACTTTAACGAACTATCTCGTAATATTATGGCGGACTGGATACCCACATTGGAGAACAGTCATTTTGAATATGATATTGATATTCCAGAAAACGAATATTTTATGAAAATAGATGTTTGTGCTTATATCCGTATTCTTAATAACTTAATTCAAAATATTTTAACACACAGCGGTGGAAATAAACTGACTTTACGGATAACAGAGAATGAAAGTCAGGCTCAGATTGCGGTTACGGATAATGGCATAGGAATTTCACCGTCCAATCTTCCTCATATTTTTGAACGGATGTATCAGTGTGATGATTCCCGTTTGGCGGATGGGAACGGATTAGGATTAGCCATTGTAAAGGAACTTGTAATTGCACATAAGGGAGAAATAAAGGTGGAAAGCATCCCTAGTGTAGGCACAACATTTATAATCATGTTTCGGAAAGTCCTGTGACAGCACAGGGCTTTTTTGAAAAACATGAAAAAAGCAAGGTTTCGGCAAGGTTTTGGCAAGGCTCATGATGCTATAATGGATTTCGCAGACAGATATCAATATTTTAAAATCCGTATACAGAAAGGAAAAAATTATGAATGATTTGGTAATTAAAACAGAGAATTTAACAAAGAATTATGGAGAACAGAAGGCTGTCAAGTCCGTAAACCTGCACGTGAAAAAGGGGCGTATCTATGGGCTGCTCGGACGTAACGGAGCAGGAAAGACAACGATTATGAAAATGATTTTAGGATTGACTTCTATTACATCTGGAGAAGTGCAGGTGTTTGGGAAAAACATCAAAGGACAGGAAAAAAGGGTATACCCCCGTATTGGTGCAATCATTGAAACGCCGGGATTTTATCCGAATCTGACTGGAACGGAAAATCTGGAGATTTTTGCAAAGTTGCGTGGCACATCCCGCCCAGATGCTGTAAAAAATGCGTTAGATGTCGTAGGGCTGCCCTATCGGGATAAAAAGCTGTTTAGCAAGTACTCTCTTGGCATGAAGCAACGGCTTGGAATTGCAAATGCTATCATGCATGACCCCGAACTGTTGATTCTTGACGAACCGATAAATGGTCTTGACCCGATTGGCATAGCGGAAATCAGAAAATTTTTGCGGGATTTAAGCAAAGAACGGGGGAAAACTATCTTGATTTCCAGTCATATCCTGTCAGAGATTGACCTGCTTGCAGATGATATAGGAATCATTCACGAAGGAAACCTGCTGGAAGAAAGCAGCATGGACGAATTGAGAAAGAAAAACCAGAAATATGTTTTATTCCGTGTATCATCTACAGTAACCGCGGCTCGGATTCTGGAGCAGAAATGCGGCGGAGTAAATTATCTTATTGAAGATGATAATGTTATGCGGGTTTATGATACGGACATTGATTTAAGCAGGATAAATCAAGAGTTTATCACGAATAACATAGGCGTTTATGAAAGCAGGGTTTGTGATGAAAGTCTTGAGGATTATTTTAAAGAAATTACGGGAGGTGTTGGCATTGCTTAAAATGTTGGATACAGAGTTTAGAAAGATAAAACGGCAGAAATTTGTTCTGCTCAGCATACTTGCTGCCTGCCTTTTTCCGATTCCGCTCACTGCAGTAATTGTCCATGCAAAACTGAACTATGATGTGCTTCTTATGTTTGTTATGGAATTTGGGTTTTTTTTGGTTCTTCCCATTGTTTTGGGTATTATTGCGTCAATCCTGTTCCGAATGGAAAATGAAAATGGGACACTAAAAACCATGTCTGTAATTCCCGTTCCCAGATGGAAGCTGCTTGGTGCAAAGGTGCTTGTCATTTATATTTTGGCGATTTTTTATGGTGTTGCCGCAATCGGAGCTACCATGATTGGAGGAGTTCTTACGGGAACTGTTTCGGATATACCGCTAAAATTAGCAATTTCGCTCAGTATGTCTGTATTGATAGCTACCGCAACTTTGCCTATGATAACAGTTACAGTTATATTTCAGAAGAACTTCATATTACCAATATTGTGTTCTGTTATTTATGCTGTTGTAAGCCTTGTATTTTCTATTATGCTATTGAAAGTTCCAGTCCCTTTGACTTTACTGTTCCGGTGCAGTCTGCCTTTTATGACAGCAAATCCCGAACGCATGGAAATCGTGGAGAGTGTACAGAATTGGGTACTGCCTGTGTTTCCCTGTATCCTTGTCCTTATTGGGATAGGGTTAATTTGCATGGCATTGTCGGCATATTTTTATCAGAAACAGGAGGTGTAACGCGATGATTTTGGCAGAGTTAAAAAAAATAAAAAGACATTATCTTTTACCTCTTTCTATAGGAGTTGTCGTTTTGTCATGCTTACTGGCATTAATCCAACTGACGGGGGCGGAAAATTCCGTAGTTGGGTATTTGCCACTGACAGATGGAATTCTTTGGAACAATGTAACCCTTATATTCCCATTTCTGATAACCTTTTTTGGCGGGTTTTTGATGAATCGGGAATACGCAGAAGATACATTGAAAAGCAACCTTATCGTACCAGTTTCATATAGAAAATTAATATCTCAAACTTCCCATAAGGATTTCCGATGGAAATCCTTATAAATACTGTAAAATTT
>ERZ779637.636-NODE-636-length-20710-cov-13.895715_pt1 | contig 20710 bp, 18 predicted proteins | sample MGYA00514196_ERZ779637 | MGnify/ENA primary metagenome ERZ779637 (study PRJEB29562, sample SAMEA4376700) | mouse gut metagenome | isolation source: Cecum | study: EMG produced TPA metagenomics assembly of the A DSS colitis mouse model was used to assess the...
ATCCGCAGGGAGCTGGGCTGGGCGCCCGAGACCGCCTTTCAGGACGGCATCAAGCGAACCATCCGCTGGTATCTGGACAATAGGGGCTGGTGGGAGAGCCCAGCTAAATAAGGATAAAAAGGAGAGGTAATCTGATGAAATTTTGTGACAGACCCTTTACCAGCGCCTATTTGGCGCCCCACGGGGAGGTTTGGCCCTGCAGCTGGATGCACTGTACAATGGGCAACCTGTATGAGCAGAATCTGGATGAGATCTGGAACAGCGCGGCGGCACAGGCCGCACGCAGCAGCATATTGGACGGCTCCTTCGCCTTCTGCCGGGCGATTTCCTGCCCCTTTATGGAGCGCGATGAGCTGCCGGATCTGTCGGAGGAGGAAATCCGTGAGCGGGCGGTCCCCCTGAAAACACCGGCGCACATATCCATCGCCAATGACCGCACCTGCAACATCGCCTGCACCTCCTGCCGGACCTGCATACAGGGGCCGGAGAAGGGGGAGCGCGAAAAGATCGACGCCGCGCTGGAGCGGCTGCTCCCATTTGCCAATCAGGCAAAAACCCTGTCGATGAATGGACAGGGCGAATTTCTGGCCAATCCCAGCTTTCTGCGTTTCTTGAACAAGCTGCGGCCGGTTCATGACAATTTTAAGGTTGCTTTTGAAACAAACGGTATTCTTTTTGACGAGGCCCATTGGACGCAGTTCGCAGACCTGGGGAAGTACACAGTGTCGGTCACTGTTACACTCAACAGCCTGCGCCGGGATGTGTTCCGTTACCTCTCTGGCGGCTTTGACAAGCTGGAGCAGGAGCTGAGCAATCTCCGATTTCTCAGCAGGCTGCGGCGGGAAAACAAGATCAATGTTTTATCTGTAACCATGGTGGTTCAGGAGTGCAACTTCTGGGAGGTCCCCGAGTATATCCGCACATTTACCCGCTCAGAGGAGTACGCGGCAGACCGAATCGTCATGAAGCCGATTTACAGCTGGTTTAAGATTGATCCAGAGACCTACTGGTTCAAGAATATTCTCAACCCGCTGCACCCATATCATCAGGAATATCTCAATATTTTAGCGGATGATGGCTGGAATGATCCCAAGGTTTACGACTGGGGCTGTCACAATCTCCGCGAGCCCATGCCCCACCCGCTGCACCAGACGAAAATCTATAACCGGCTGCTCCTGGACATCTACCAGAACAGCGAGGGGCTCTCAGCGGTGGAATATATGAAAGCTCGCCTGGAGCGCACGGGGATCAGGCGCGTAGGATTTTATGGAAAAAACGAGTTCGCTCAGATGATGGGCAGGCTTCTGCGGGAGGCTGGCGCGGATGTATTCCAGCTGACCTGGACAGGAGACGAGGCCGGGGAGATTCCAAAAATCTCCAAGCAGAGCTTCCGTCCTGAGATGGCTGATCTGATGCTGATTATTGACTCCCACAAGGGCGGCTACTGGTTCAAGGACCTGCCTGCGCTGGGCTTCAAGGGGCCTGTCCTCACGATGGAGGAGTTTATTGAGGGACGAAAGCCATGAGGCGCTGGGCGTTAGGACCAGCGGCGCTGCTTGGCGCGGCGGCTGGCGGTATATTGGTAAAAAAGCTGTGGCTTGAAAAATACCGAGAGAAAAAAGCGGAGCTGGAGGCTGCCGGGCAGGAGGGGGATCTCCTCTATACGTGGCTCCTGCTGGAGCAACGAGGAATCGAGCTGCGGGAGTACTTTGCGGCCAACGGGTATGATAATGTGGCGATTTTAGGCATGAACCGGGAGGGGCGTCGGCTTTTTGACGCTCTGCACGGCTGTGATGATGTTTCCGCCGCATATGGTGTTGAGATTGAGAATCTGAGTGCCGTTCATGAGCACATGGAGGTCTACCGTCTGGGGGACGATCCCCTGCCTCCGGCAGACTGCATGGTGATTTGCGATCTTAACCGGGTTCAGGAAAAGCTGGCGGAAGCTGGGAGGGCGTTTGACGGGAGCATCGTGACGCTGGCGCAAGTGCTGGCCTGGCTGCTGGAACGTCACGGGATCAAGCCCTGGGATGGCGCTGTCAGAGGGTGGCCGCCTGCGGTGCTTTTGCCGCACAGAGAGGCGCAGGAAAATTGATGGGGGAACAGGGCGCATATGAAGAGTATTATTATTCTATATGGCGTTCGGCATATAGAGCTGAGAAGAAATATCGAGTACTTTCTGGATGATGAATATGAGATAATTGGTTATTCAGATACGTGGTACGAAAGCGATGTGATAGACGGAAAACGATTTATTCCTCTGCAGCAGCTCAGCTGTCAGCCATTTGATTACATCGTCCCCCTCTCCTATAAGGAATCCGTGCTGACAGATATGTGTGACACACTGCGAAAGCATGGGGTTCCTGCGGAGAAGATTGTCAAGCCGGTCATGTTTATCCATCAAAATGCGGAGAAAATGCAGCTGGATTTGGTCAAGGACATTGAGGAAAGCTGCTCTGGACAGTCCTGCCTGATTTTTGGCCTATCCTACTCACTCCGCGGCATTGATAAAAGTGCTCTGAGAATTTCAGCCTATGATTGTTCCTGGCACGGGCTGGATTTGTACTATAATTATAAGCTGTTCAAACATATAAAGAGCTGCGGCCGTCTGCCGGGGGGAGGGGGGGCAGCTCTGCTTGTTTTTCCCTACTACATCTTTGACTACGACCTGTCCAGGACACTATTCCACTATAAAATCGGAACGAACTTTTCACTGTGGCGGTTAGACGACTGGCGCCACTATCAACAAGTGCCGGATGGCGCGGACTATATAGCAAACTATCGCATGTTCGGCCGTAAAATATCTTCATTTTATCATTTTTCTAGGTATCAGCAGCAAAACCGGCATATATATCAAGGGGACGATCATGCGGCCGTATTAGGAAAGGTTTGGTTCCGCAATTACGAAGAGACTGCAGCAGAGAATAGGAAGCTGTTTTCCAAGTTCATCGAAGCGCTGAAGGCGGAGGGTATGACGCCGATTCTAATTGTTCCGCCGTATTATATGAATGGAATAGATACCACTTCAAAGGATGCAGTTCAAAAGAAAAAAGACCGCTTCTACCATATAGTCAGAGACACAGCCGAAACATTGAAAATTTTCGATTATATGGACATATACAGTGATAGACGGGACCTTTTTGCGGACCTGATCCATTTGAACTCTAAGGGCGCGGAAGCGTTTACCTGCCATATAAATCAGAAAGTGCTCATAAATATTTAACAGGGCCGCCATCTTAGATGACGTATGTGGTTCCCTCCTCATAAAACTGTTCCAGCGAATTGTCATAAATACCAAAGAGGCTATTGCCCCACCAAAGCAGGAGAATTTCAAACCGTTCTGCGGAATCCATGGGAGCGGGTGCTTACTTGATAAGCTGACCGGGGCAAATGCTACCCTGCTTGCCTACGCCAACAAGAAAATCGAGGAACTGGACACACGCCGCCAGAAAATCACAAAGGCGATTGCCGATTTATCCGTGGAGACCATTTCCTAGCAGCAGATTGATCTGCTGTCCGGCTATCTGGACGACTGGGAGAATATCAGCTTTGAGGATAAGAGGAAAGCCACGGACGGCTTGATTTCATCAATCAGCGCAACCAGCGAGTATGTAAAAATAGAGTGGAAAATCTGACTTTTCCACTCTGCATATCTGAAACATTTCTTTATATCGTTTGTAGCCCCTTGTACACTGATGTTTTGTGCGGTTACTCTCCATTTTACAGGATTTTGGTTATGGTTGCACCTCTTTTTTGTTGTTGCACTTGCAGTGTACATCCAGGCATAGAAAGCCTCTGTTTCCCAGGCCAAAGACTCCAAAAACTTTTTAAAGGTCTTAAAATCCAAGAAAGCAGTCACATATATCTTCCCAGCAGCAAGATCTGCGGTCATTTCCTCGATTTCATTGATGCGCTTTGGCCATAGGCACGTTCAAAGCGTTTTCGTCAGTATACTACATCTTGCCGCCCATATCAAGATAACCACAAAAAGGCGAGCATCCGAATTAGGTAGGTGTCCATAAAACAGTAATCCAAGAAATTACAATTACGATATCTGTCAACCAAGATTGGGAGGACAAAAAGAGGGAGGAGAATGGATGAATTTCCATTCTCCTCCCTCTTTTTGCATTTAACCGACGGTTGTATCGCTTTTTCCGTTTCCGTCTCTGCGGAGTTAAGGCCTTGTCCCTCCTGCTGATGGTGTTTCTTCATGTGTTCGGATTTGTTCAAAATCCCTATCAGCGCCACAAATTCTTCCATCGTCAACGTGTCATAGTCGATCTCAAGCTACGATAGAGACGCTTTTGCTATCTTTTCTTCCGTACTCCCTTCGCCGTTGAAGGCGGCCTCTAATTGACGGATCGCTTTCTATGCCGATGATTCTGTATCGGCATCAGAGGTGGTTGTGTCAGACTTATGTGCCGCCCGAATATCCCGCCTGATGAGCCGCAAACCTTCAGAAAGCGTATGGTCAAAATAATATTCCTTGTCCACCTGGGCCAGCTCCAACGTGCGCGTCTTCAAATCTTTGTCAAGAATCTGGAATGCCGCTATAGGCGTGTTTTTCCAAAAAGTGTACTTATTTACAAGTATCCAGGCTGTGCTGTCCAGCTGTACTATATCAAAAATAGTCTACATTTTCAATACCCTTTTGGGAAAAATTTATTGAAAGAATCTGCTTGCAAAAAGGTACACGTTTTCACACATTAAGTCGGATTTTATGTGGATATCTACTTGTAAAAGCAGGGAGTTTTGGTGCTTTTTTGCCAAGCAGGAATTGCTTCGGCATTTCTTGCAGCAAAGTACACCTTTTTGTAAATGCATAAGGCCGCTGAGATGCGGCCAATCCCCAATTATAGAATATGTTAACAGTTATGGAATTAATCGGGGGTGTTAAAAACATGGCGGCGAAGGACTTGAACAGGGTAATAGAGATAGGGGCCGATGAGACCCAGCCCGCCAATGAAATTTCGCCGGGATGGCGGAAGCGCATATATCTGCGGGTCAAACGTTTTCAGGACGTGGTGCTGTCCGCGCTGGCGTTAGTGGTGCTGTCGCCAATCCTGCTGCTGATTGCTCTGGCGGTGGTGATTGACGATCCGAAGGGCGGGCCGGTATTTTCCCAGGTCCGCTGCGGACAGAACGGGGAGGCGTTCCGGCTTTATAAATTCCGCTCCATGTGCGTGGAAGCGGAGGAGCGCCTGTCCGCGCTGCTGCCTTACAACGAGATGGATGGACCGGCGTTCAAGATCCGGGATGATCCACGAATTACCCGCGTGGGGCGGTTTCTGCGTTCCACGGGACTGGATGAGCTGCCCCAGCTGATCAATATCCTGAGAGGAGATATGTCCATTGTGGGGCCCCGTCCCCCCTTGTTTCGTGAGGTCCAAAAATACACCCCATATCAGCGCCAACGGCTGGCGGCCACACCCGGACTAACCTGTTTCTGGCAAGTGTGTCCGGACCGCAACAGCCTCAGCTTTGACGCCTGGGTAGAGATGGACTTGCGCTACATACAGGAGCAGAGCTGGCTGTTGGATTGGAAGCTGATTTTTCAAACAGGGAGAGCGGTTCTTCGCAGGGAGGGCCAGTAGGAAGCCTGAACATCAAGAGGACAAGGAGATTTGGATATGCGAGGGCAAGTAAAAGAAATGCGTCAGACTGCAAAAGCCGGTGTTTGGCAGCGGCTGGGACGGCGGCAGCGGCGGATTTTATGCGCCGTCCTGGCGACTGCCGTGCTGCTGCTTTGCTGCCGGGGGCTGGCCTCCGAGGAGCTGGAGGTGACCTTTCACCACCTGTACTCCCCGAAAATCGCGGGCGGGGAGAATCTTCGCGTTGCGGTTCTCGCGGACCTGCATGACCGGGAATTCGGCCCGGACAACCAGGATTTGATCCGGCAGATCGCGGTGCTGAAGCCGGACCTCATCGCCGTGGTAGGAGATATGGTAAACGCCAGGAACGGAGACCCGGACGTGATTTTGAACCTCTGCGGCAAGATGGTGGAAATCGCTCCCGTCTATTACTGCCCGGGCAATCATGAGAGCAACCTGATGTATGAGCAGGGAAGCCCGATAGAGAGCCAGCTCTGGGAGCTGGGTGTCCACGTCCTGGTCAACCGGGCGGAGGAGGCGACGATACATAGAACGCCTTTGCTGATCGGCGGGATCCCCACTTCCCCGGAGGACTACGCCGCGTATGGGGCGGAGTTCTTCCAGGAGTATGAAAAGAGCGGCGCGTTTAAGCTGCTGCTGGCCCACTACCCCGGCCTCTATGAGGGAGACCTGGCGGAGGGGGCGGTGGATTTGGGTGTCTGCGGCCACTACCACGGCGGGCAGATTCGGCTGCCCCTGCTGGGCGGGCTGTACCATGGGGACACGGGGCTGTTCCCCAAGTACAGCGGCGGGATGTACCGCCTGGCCAATGGCACCATTTTCGTCTCCCGGGGCATGGGCGGGCACAATGGCCTTCCCAGAATCAACAACCGGCCTGAACTGGCCATCATCGACATCAACGGCCGGCAGGAGGCCGTTTCGCCTTGAGACTGCGCAAAGGAGGATCTGCGATATGCTTTTGATAAGTGCGATTATCCCGCTTTTGAAGCTGTATCTGGCTGTTTTGTGCGTCACGCTGGCCTATCGCTTCTTTACCGTCAAGGCAAAGCTGCCGGTGCTGGGTCTCCGGGGCGGGCTGGAACGGCTCTCGGGAAAGCGGCGGCGGCTGGCGGTTCTAGGGGTGCTGTTCTTCCTGACGTGCTTTGCGGCCCAGATGGCCGGGGGCCTGTACGCGCCCGGCATGCTGATGGTGTTCAACTACGAGGAGGCGGCCCGGGGGCAAAACCCCAACGTCACCCGGTTCAACGAGTCCGACATCCTCTCCGATCACATTCTGGAGCAGGTGATTGCGCGGGGCGATTTGAAGCTCAGTGTTGCGCAGCTGTCGGAGTGCCTTGCCTTGTCCACTCCCCTGGACGCGGAGAAGCTGGACGTAACCCAGGCGTCGGCATTGAAGATCTCCACGGAGTACCAGGTCCACTGCTCGGAAAAGGTGTCCCTCTATCACACGGAGCCTAAGCTGGTGCTGAACCTTCTGGCGGACGTGTACTGGGAGAACTTTGTCCAGAATTACGCAGAGAACGACAGCGTGCTGGACCTGTCCTTTGAGGAGCTGGAGGGGATGGAGTATCTGGACGTGAAGGACTTTCTGGAAATGCAGGCCTGCAAGCTGCGCAACTACCTTCCCGGCTACAGCAGGGAGAGCAGCAGCTTCCGGGCGGAGAGCGGGGAGACCTTTGCCTCCTTGTCCCAGAAGATCGACAACTTTATAAATATTGAGCTGGAGCGCTATGAGGCCTTTGCCCTGGAAAACGGCCTCTCCAGGAACAAGACCACGTACCGCTCCCGGATGCAGTATGCAAACCGCCTCCTGGAGACGGACCGGAGAAAAAATCTGGCGGCTCACGATGTGCGGATTGAGGCCATCAACATGTACAACGCCTTCATGACCAGCTTCGTGCTGATTCCCACCTACGACGAGGATGACGAGTTCTATATGTCCAGGACCAAGGTGGGCGTGGACTACTTCGCGGAGGAGGCGAAGGAGGAGCTGGCCTCCGCCACCAGACTGGGGGAGGAGATGGAGCATAACGCTTACGCCTCCGCCCAGGTGAGCGGAGGGAACGCCGCCTCCCGGGAACAGGCGGATCAGCGCATCCAGACGCTGACGGCGGAGCTGACCCGCCTCTCTGCCCAGTGCCGGGAGCTGTGCGGCGCTTATGTGAAGGAGAAGCGGGACGGCTATATCCAGGTGAGCTTCACCGGGCCCTCCGCTTCAAATGAGGCTATGCGGGCCCTGCTGCTGACGGGGCTGTTTGTCGCGGCCTGGGGCGGAAACGCCCTGCTGGAGCCCTTTTACCGGGAGTACTGGTACAGCCGCGCCGTCCTGGAGAAGAAGCGCAGGGATGAGGCACGGAAAGGAAACAGCGTATGAAAGAACTGGATGTATTCCGTTATCTGAAAAAATACCGGGCGGTGATTGCCGGGGTCTCCATTCTGGCCGGCGTGGTCTTTTTTTGGGCCGCCCAGTTCCGGGTCCAGCAGTATACCGCCGCCACGGTGATCGAATACACCGGAAGCCGGGCGGCAGAGGGGCTTTCGCCGGACGGGAGCGCCATTGATCCCTCTGAGATCTATTCCACCAATCTGGTGGCCCAGGCCATGAAATCCCTGGACATCGGCTATACGGAGGCCACCATCGACGGCATCCGCATGGGCATTCAGGTGGAGCCGGTCATCACGGAGGAGGACCTCCAGGTGCGGGAGTCCAAGCTCAACAACGGCGAGGTGGACTATGAGCTGAACCCGACGCAGTATGTGGTGTCCTTCAGCTGCGGCGTGGGAAACGGCAAGGATTACCCCCGCAAGGTCTTAAACCAGCTTTTGCAGGAGTACGGAAGCTACTACGGGAAGACCCACGTGAACACCGCCCTGGCCGCCAACCCGGTCAGCGATCTGACCAGCAAGGGCTACGACTACCTGGAGATGGCGGAGGTCATGGACGACACCCTGACCAATCTCACAGAGGACCTCACCAACAAGGCCGGGTGGAACGGCGAGTTCCGCTCCAGCCGGACGGGCCGCTGCTTTCAGGACCTGGTGGACGAATTCGCCTTTATCCGGGACGTGGAGGTCCGGCAGCTCTTCTCCGAGATCCTGGCGGGCCGGATCACCCGGGACCGGGACGTGCTGCTGGACAAATACCGCAACCGCAACCAGAATCTCACCATCTCCAACAGCGCCGCGTCCTTTGAAATTGAACATCTCCGGGGCATCATCGGAGCCTACGAGGAGGCCATCGGGGAGTTCCGCACCCCCGCGGTCAACGCCGACGGGGAGAGCAGCGGCGGCGTTTTGCAAAACAACGTGCTGCCCAACGTATACGACGACAGGGACCGGTATGAGGACGGGAGCTGGGCCCCGGTGGACCGGACGGCGGAGTACGATGTGCTGCTGCGGCAATACATTGAGGACCGGACCCTCTATGAGCACAACATCATCGAGGGGGACTACAACAACTATATCCTCAGCGTCTTTGCGGAGGCTCCCGAAAGCTCCTCTCAGGCGGACCAGGAGCGAATCCAGGCCGAGATTGCGGAGCTGGCGGAGAAAATCAACGCCCTCCAGACCGTCTACTATGAGACCAACGACGAGTACAACGAGTACCTGGGCGCCCAGAACATCCTAATGCTCTCCAGCGTCCGGGTGACGGAGCGGTTCCCCATCATGCTGTTCACTATTTTGATTGTGGTGATCTTCGGTGCACTGGGCTGCGCCGGGGCGGCGCTCTTTGGCCGGATTGAGGATTTCATCGAGTACTACGCCTTTACCAACAAGGTGGACGGCTTGCCCAACCGGGCTAAGTGTGACCAATTCATCGCCTCCCGGGACGGACGCCCGCTGCCGGAGGGCTTCACCTGCGTGGTGTGCAGGCTGGCCAACCTGCAGGCGGAAAACGCCCGCCTGGGCCGGGAGGCCGGCGATCAAATACTGAAGGACTTTGCCGCGATTCTGACCTCCGTGTTCCCGCCCTCCGACAGGCTGTTTGTGGGGGACAACGGCGCGGGGCAGTACCTGATTTTCGCGGAATCCTTGGGCGCGGAGCAGGCGGAGGCGGCTCTGTTCCAGGCCGGCGTGGCCCTGGAGCAGAAGTCCCGGGACCGGGGCTACCAGCTGGAGCTGCAAAGCGGCTGCGCCCAGGCGGGCACGGAGAAGAGCTATTACATCCGGGAGCTTCTCTCCACCGCCATGAAGCGGACAGGACCGGCCAAACCAGCGGCCCGGTGAGAAAACGGAAAGGGGGAGGGATAGGGCTTGTGCGCGGTCATTTATATGCTTCTGGCCACCGGCATGTTCTTCTTCCAGGACACCTATTTTTCCATCGGCGGCATGGAGCTGAGCCTCAAAAACCCCTGCGCGCTGGCGATTCTCTTTCTGGCCCTGCTGAACCTCACGGTCACGGTGCGGCTGGATCGCCTGCTGATTTTGTCCCGCCACACGGCGGTGCAGATGCTTCCCTGCCTGGTGCCCCTTGTCTTTTCCTCCATCATCTGGGTGGGGACGCGGGCGGAGAGCGTCGCCGTTTCAAACGGCGTCTCCATGGTCATACCCCAGCTTCTGGCCGTCCTGGTAGCGGCCGCCACGCTGTACCTCTTCGGCGGCAGGGGCATCTGGTACTGCCTGGGCGCCATGTGCGCGGCGAACTTCGCCGGCGTACTGGTGGTCATTTATGAGGGGGGCCTGGACGCCTTCCTTCAGGAGTTTTACACCCTGATAATTACCTTCAGCAAGGAGACCGGCCCCCTGATGGAGCAGCTGGAAACCCATGATCTAACCTTTGCCTTCGGGCCCTTTCTCATCTATCTGCTGCTGCACGGGAAGAAGTCCTCCTATTCCGGCCTGTGGCTGGGCCTCTCGGCCCTCTTCTTCCTGATTGGCTTGAAGCGGATCGCCATTCCCGCTGTGGCGCTGGGGGTTCTGGCGGCGGCGCTTCTGAGGCTGCTGCCAGAAAAGGCCGCCAGGCAGACGGCGATTTGTGCGGCCGTGACAATGATGGTCATCAGCTTCCTGTACATCGCGGGAATCCACAGCGGCCTCTTTGACTTTTTGGAGCAGGCCGGGCTGGACACAAAGAGCCGGGCGCTGCTGTTCGGCAACGTGACGCCCTATTACGACATCAGCTTTACCTATATGGGCCGGGGAACGGGGTTTGAGCGCTTTGTGGAGTGGTTCACCGGTGTGGAGAGCTCCACCCCCCTGCGGACCCAGACGCAGATTCACAACGATTTCCTTCGCATGTACCTGAATATCGGATTCATCGGGTACTGGGTCTGGCTCTGGAGCTGGCTGATTGTGCGGCTGCGCTATTGGTTCCGGCAGGGCGGAAAGGAGGCGGGATGTCTCTTTCTGGGTATCTGCGTGTACTGCTTTGTCCTCTATGCCACGGACAACGCGATTTACTATCCCTATACGATGATTGCCTGCTCCCTGGTCCCCATGACCTGCCGCCTGGACACGCTGGCGGAGGAGGAGCTTGGAAAATACTGCGCCCACTGGAGCGGAGGAGAGGATGCCTTCCGCTCCGGGGGCGGCCTGAACGGCGGGAGGTGATCCCTGTTGAGAAACAAAAAACCAAAGATCTGCTTTGCCGCGTCCTCCGGCGGGCATTTGGGGGAGCTGCTGATGCTGCGGCCCCTGATGGAGCGCTATGACAGCGTCCTGGTGACAGAGGAAACGGCCTATCGGGCGGCTGTGGACGGCGTCCGGTGCCGCTATTTGCTGCAAGTCAACCGCCGGGAGTGGTCCTGCATCCCCAGGCTGGCGGCGAACGCCCTGCGGGCGCTGTGGATTTTTCTGGCGGAGCGGCCGGATGTGATCGTCTGCACCGGCGTTCTGGCCACGGTGCCCCTGTGCCTTGTGTGCAAGCTGTTTGGAAAGAAGCTGATTTTCATTGAGTCCTATGCCAAGGTGAAAACGCCCACCCTGACAGGGAAGCTGCTCTACCCCTTTGCGGACCGCTTCTATGTCCAGTGGCAGGAGCTGCTGGCATTCTACCCGAAGGCCCGCTGCGTGGGAGGCATTTTTTGAGGTGAGAGATATGCTGTTCGTGACGGTGGGATCCCAGAAGTTCCCCTTTGACCGGCTGATAAAAAAAGTGGACCAAATGCTCCGGGAGGGCCTGATTCAGGAGGAGGTCTTCATTCAGACGGGGACCAGCGGCTATGTGCCCGCCTGTCCCCACCAGGCCTTCTGTGAGGGCGCGCGCTTTGAGGAGCTGCTGGAGACCTGCGATATTCTCATTACCCACGGCGGCGCTGGCACCATGGTGGAAGCCGCCAAGCGGGGGAAGAAGACCGTGGCGGTTCCCCGGCTGGCCCGGTACGGCGAGCACGTGGACGATCACCAGCTGGAGCTGACGGAGCGGCTTCACAGGATGAACCTGATTTACGCCTGCCCGGATGTGGAGGACTTGCCGGAGGCCCTGCGGGCCGTCCGGGACCAGAGCCCCGCCCGGTTTCCATCCAATACGGAGGCGTTCATCCAGGTCATTGACGGGGACATCCGCTCCTTTTGAACAGGAGGACGTATGAAGGTTTTGGAAATCGGCCCCAGTGAGACCCGTGCCCAGGGCGGGATGTCCGAGGTGATCCGGAGCATCCGGGAGAGCAAGATTCTGGGCCGGGAGTTTGAGATGGACAGCTTTCCCTCCTATATTGATGGAAGCTTGCCGGTGCGGCTGCTGTATTCCGTTTACGGATGCCTCCGGTTTCTGACCTGCTGGCGGAAATACGATCTGTTCCACATTCACACGGCGGAACGGGGCAGCACCTTCCGCAAAAATTTCTACCTGCGGACGGTGAAGCGGGCGGGGAAAAAGGCCATTGTCCACATCCACGGCGCGGAGTACCTGACCTTTTACGACGGTCTGACCGGGCGAAGGAAGGGGGTAGTAGACGGCTTTTTCCGCCGGGCGGATCTGGTGCTGGCCCTGTCCGGCAGCTGGAAACAGGAGCTGGAGGACCGGTTTTCGATGCGCGCCTGTGAGACGCTGTACAACGGCGTGGATCCCGCCCAGCTTCAGGCGGCGGTTTCGGACCCGGCGGAGCGCGGGAACGCCTTTTTGATGCTGGGCCGCCTGGGGGAGCGGAAGGGGACCTATGATCTGATCGCCGCGGTGGAGCTGGCCGTCCGGCTGAACCCGGCGCTGACCGTCTGCCTGGCGGGTGACGGCGAGGTGGAGAAGGTCCGGGCCCTGGTGCAGGAGAAGGGGCTGGAGAGGAATATCACCGTGCCGGGCTGGATTGACCGGGCGGAAAAGCTGCGCCGCCTGCGGGACGCGGCCACGGTGGTCCTGCCCTCCTATCACGAGGGGCTGCCCATGGCCATCCTGGAGGGGATGGCGGCGGGCAAGGCCATCATCAGCACCACCGTGGGGGCGATTCCCGAGGTGGTGGGTCCGGAAAACGGCATCCTGGTGGAGCCCGGGGACGTGCCCGCCCTGGCGGAGGCCCTGCTGCGGTGCAGCGGCAGCCCGGAGCTGCTTGCGGGCATGGCCCGGAGAAACCAGGAAAGAGTGGAACAGGTATTCGGCGTCCGGCGGATGCACCTGCGTCTGGCGGAGTATTACAAGCAGGTCATGGAGGGAGGCGTTCGGGATGGAGCAGAGAAACCCGCTGATTAGCGTGATTGTACCGGTGTACAACGTGGAGGGCTATCTGGAGGACTGTCTGGAATCCCTCCTGGCCCAGACCTATCCGAGCTTGGAGATCCTTTTGATCGACGACGCCTCCCGGGATCACAGCGGCGCAATCTGCGACGCCTGCGCGGCGGGGGACTCCCGGGTCCAGGTTGTCCATTTCCCGGAAAACCGGGGCCCCTCCGCCGCCCGGAACGAGGGGATCCGCCGGGCGCAGGGGGCGTACATCTCCTTTGTGGACGCCGATGACCGGGTGGAGCCGGATATGCTGGAAAAGCTGTATGAGATCCTGGCGGAGGCCGATGCGGACGTCAGCGCCTGCGGGGCCGACGGCATCGCCTTGGAGAGCGGCCCCGCCGCCGTCTATACCCGGGAGGAAGCGGTTCGCTGTCTGGCCCGGGGCGTTCCCTTCAATATGGTGCCCTGGGGGAAGCTTTACCGGACAGAGCTGGTAAGAGGCCGCCTCTTTCGGGAGGATATCTTCTACAGCGAGGACCTGTTGTTCCTCTATTCGGTCCTGAAACAGGCCCGGCGGGTCAGCTACCGGCCGGATGCCCTCTACCATTACACCCAGCGGGAGGGCAGCCAGATGCAGAGCGGGGCCAGCGAGCGGAAGCTTACGGCGTTTGCCGCTCAGGACTTTGTCTGTCAGGACGCGGCGAAGAACTTCCCAGAATCCGCGGAGGATTTCCGCCTCCTGGCGCTGGAGGCCAACCGGTGTCTGGCGGTGCTGACGGTAAAGAAGGGCGGGGAGGGAGGCCGGACCCTCCCGTATTTGGAGCGGATCCAGGAGAACACCCGGCGGCATTTTCGCTGGCGGGCGATGCCGCGCCTTCCGCGGAAGCGGGACGCGGCGGCGCTGCTGGCCCTGTGCGCCAGCGCAAGGGGGTTTTGGTTGGCGGCGGCGGCGTTTGCCTGGGTCAAGCGGCTGGGAGGCCGGCAGCGATGGGAGAGATAAAACCGAAAATCAGCGTAATCGTGCCTGTGTACAACGTGGAGGCCTACGTGGAGAAATGTCTGGCCTCTCTGGCGGCGCAGACCTATCCCAATATGGAGGTTATTGTGGTGGACGACGCCTCCGCCGACGGCGGGGGCTCCATCTGCGACGCCTGGGCCGCCCGGGACAGGCGGTTTCAGGTCCTGCACCTCCCGGAGAACCAGGGCCTCTCCGCCGCGCGGAACGAGGGAGTCCGCCGGGCGGCGGGGGACTATGTCTCCTTTGTGGATTCGGATGATTATGTGGAGCCCGGCCTGCTGGAAACGCTGTACCGCGCCCTGGAGGAGAACCGCGCGGACGTCAGCGTCTGCGGGGACGAAGGGCTGCACCTGAAACCCGGCCCTGCCCAGGTGCTTACCCCGGCGGAGACGGCCCGCTGTCTGGCAAAGCGATCGCCCTTCCTCTGGACGGCGTGGGGAAAGCTGTTCCCGGCGGAGCTGGCCCGGCGGATCCCCTTTGACCGGAGCGCCCTTTGCTGCGAGGACCTCCTGTTTTTCTATCAGGCTTTGAAGCGGGCCGGACGAATTGCCTATGTGCCGGCTCCGCTTTACCACTATGTTTTCCGGGAGGGCAGCCTGATTCATCACGGCGTGACGGAGAAGCGCTGCACGGTGCTCTCGGTTCTGGACTGGATCTGTAAAGACGCTGCCGCCGCCTTCCCGGAGGCGGCGCCCTGCTTCCGGCAGGTGGCGCTGGACGCCGCCGCCCGGCTGGCGATGCAGGCCCTGGAGGACGGCGCGGACGGAGGTGTCCGGGACTATCTGCGGCGTTTTCAGGCGTATACCCGCCGCCACTTCAGCTGGCAGGCCTGGGGCCTGTGCCCGGATGGAAAGAGCCGGGCGGCGGAGCTGGCCCTCTGGGCCGGTACGCCGGCTTTTCAGGCAATGGCCGCCCTTTACCGGCAAATAAAGCGCGTGGAGAAGAGTGGGACGGAGTGAAGGAATCCAATGGACAGAGCGGCGCGTATTGAGAAAAACTTAAAATTCGTCATGGCCGGCGAGCTTCTGCTGGCCGTGCTGAAATTTCTGTCCCGCCGGGTGTTTGTCCTGCTGCTGGGGCGGGAGTACCTGGGGCTCAACGGTCTTTTTACCGATGTGCTCTCCATGCTCTCCCTGGCGGAGCTGGGGTTCAGCGCCTCCATTACGTACAGCCTCTACCGCCCGGTGGCCCAGGGGGACACGGAGACGATCAAATCCCTCGTCCGGCTTTACCGCCGGGTTTACCGGACTGTGGGCATGGTGGTGCTGGCGGTGGGCTTGTGCCTGACTCCGTTTTTAAGCTTTTTTGTAAAGAAAATGCCGGAGGACATCCCCTACATCCCGCTCATCTACGTGCTGAACCTGGCCAATGCCAGCATCTCGTACTTCTTTGCCTATAAGTCCACCCTGCTTTTTGTGTACCAGAAAAAGTATGTGGAAACGGCCATCCGCGCCGCGGTGTCCCTAGGGGCCACGGCGGCGCAGATCGGGGTGCTGCTGTTGACCCGGAACTACTTGTATTATCTCTTTCTTGCCATCGGGGCCACGATTGTGCAGAACGCCGCCGTCTCCATACAGGCGGACCGGTTCTATCCCTATCTGCGGGAGAAGAACGTCCGCCCCCTGCCCCCGGAGATTCTGGGGGAGATACGCCGCAATGTGCGGGCCATGCTGCTCCACCGGATTGGGGGAGTGGCGGTGTTCAACACGGACAACCTGCTGATCTCCAAATTCGTGGGAGTAGCCACAGCGGGGCTGTATTCCAATTACGTCATGATACGGAGCTTTCTTAACATCATGATCGGCGCCCTGTTTGATGTCATCACGCCCGCCCTGGGAAACCTGGCCGCCACGGAGACCATGGAGGGCAAACGGGCGGCCTTCCGCCGCCTGGATTTTTTCTCCGCCTGGCTTTTCGGGTGGATGAGCATCTGCCTGTTCTGCCTCTATGACCCCTTCATTGACCTCTGGCTGGGCGAGGGTTATCTGCTGCCCGCCCCAGCGGTGCTGCTGATTGTGGTAAACTTTTATGTGACCAGCATGCGCACTCCTGTAAGCAATACCAAGAGCGTCCTAGGTCTCTTTTGGGATGACCGCTATAAGTCGATTGTGGAGGCGGCTTTCAACCTGGTGGTTTCCGTGCTGCTGGCCCGGCGCTGGGGCGTGGAGGGCATTATGGCCGGGACGTTGATTAGTACGCTGGCGTTCCCCTTCTGGTGTGAACCGTTGGTTTTATACTATCGGGGCCTGCATATGTCCGTTGGGAAGTATTTTAAGGGGTATTGTGTACGCCTGGTGGTTACCGTGGCTGCCGGGGTATTGACGTGGCTGTTGTGCGGACTGACGGGAAACGGGCTTGCCGGATTTCTGAAAAAGGGACTCATCTGCGCGGCGGTGCCTAATCTGGCGTTTTTGGCTGCATATTGGAGGCTGGAGGAATTTCTGTTTCTGAAAGACGTGGCGGGGCAGAGGATAAGAAGAAAGCGGTAATGGTGTAATTGGTGCCATCGTCACAGCGGATCACATCGCCAGCCTCGGGAACGTATTAGGAGCCGTCCTGGGGGACATTGATGTTGCCGTTCGCATTCCGAGTGAAGCCTGCCGCCTGTGCAGCGTTTTCCAGCCTGACATAGACGTTGCCGTTGATGAGGTCTACAATCTCGTCAAGCCTGTCCCCGTCAAATTTTATGTCCTGTTTGAGAATGTGGTAGTCGATATTGTCCTTGATGATTTCCCGGTATATCTCTACTGCGCTCTGTGCTGCCGCTTCCCCGCAAGGAGAGGGGTTAGGGGAAAGGATAGGAATGGGTACTTGATAAATCCGTATGTACTTTAGTGTAAACCGGCTGATGAAGATACCGGCAACTGTCGCAACTGCTCCTATCCCCAGCATGAGCAATAGCGCGGAGGATGCCTGCCCACGTATTTTCGTTTTCTCTCCGGCCCCAAAGTGCTGGGCAATCAACACACTGCCCCCTACTGAAAAGCCGTTTGCCAGAGAGAGAAACGCTATCGTCAGAACACCGCAGGCTCCCACAGCCGCCAGAGGTGCTTCTCCGGAGAAATTCCCCACAACAAAGGTATCAACGATGTTGTAGAGCTGCTGGAGAAGCAGTCCGGCGAAAATCGGGAACATGAAAGAGAAGATGACTTGGGAATGTATGGACCATGTGGCGGCTGTCATGCTCCTTTGGGGAAATATGCTTGCAGCAAGCAATGAAAAAATCCGGGTCACAATCGAACGTGACCCGGAAAGAGGGCGATTTTCCGTAAAGCGCGAGATCATTTCTTAGCGATAGGTCAAAATGTCGTGCCCTTAAAAATTTTCCACTTCTCTTGCGAAAAGCGTCCTTTCCTGGTATAATTTTTTCGGTTCGGGCGGGACCGCCTACCCGGCCGCAACATCTTTAAGAGAAAGGGACGAAAAACTGTGGAGCTTTTACAACTGCGGGAGAACGAGAAAACCGTGCTGGAGCTGTCCGGCGATCTGTGGGAGGGCCTGGGCCAGGGATCTGGAGTGTTTCAGATTACAGACCAGCGGTGCGCGTTCCGCTACAAGACCCTCCTGGGCGCGGCCAAGCAGAACGCCGTGGAGTTCGAGCTGTCTGACATCGCCCAGATCAAAAAGTGCAACATAGGCCCTGGTTTTATCAAATTCATCCCCACAGGAATCAAGGTGACGCTGAAGAACGGGAAGAAGCACGTCTTTTCTGTCACCAAGCGTGAGAAGATGATGCAGGCTCTGGGCGGAAACTAACAACCTCCATATCGCCAAACGGACGGACCCGTTCCCCTCTGGAACAGGCCCGCCCGTTTTTTTGCGCTCTTTGGTGGCTTACACCCGTCTCCAGGACGCGCCCTCCTTGGTGTCCACCACCTCCACGCCCATGGCCCGCAGCTCCTCCCGGATACTGTCCGCCTGGGCGAAGTCCCTGGCTTTTTTCGCCTGGGCCCGGCGCAGCACCAGCTTGTCAATGGCCGGGTCCCCCTCGCCGGTGACCACGATACCCCCGGCGGAGGACGCGGCGGCTTTGGCCTTGGCCTCCGCCTCCCGCCTGTCCGCCGCCTTCTCCAGCAGCGACAGGCCCAGCACCTGGTCAAAGTCCGCCAGCAGCGCCAGCTTGGTCTCGTCGTTGGCGCTCGCCTTCAGCGCGTCATACAGGGCTGTAACGCCCAGAGAGGTGTTCAGATCATTTCCCAGGGCCTTGCGGAACTTCTCCCGCTGGGCTGCAAAGACCTCCTGGTCCACCGGGCCCTCACCGGGGGTCAGGGCCGCGATCCGGGCGATGAGCTTTTGATAGGTTCCCTGGGCGTTGTCCAGGTTCTCCCAAGTAAACACAAGGTTCTTGCGGTAGTGGCTCTGGAGGCAGAACAGCCGGTAGGCCAGGGGATCGTACCCCCTCTCCTCCAGCAGGGAGACGGTGAGAAACTCCCCCTTGCTCTTGCTCATTTTTCCTGTGTTGGAGTTCAGGTGCAGCACGTGCATCCAGTAATTGCACCACTTGTGGCCCAGGTAGCTCTCGCTCTGGGCGATCTCGTTGGTGTGGTGGGGGAAGGCGTTGTCAATGCCGCCGCAGTGGATGTCCAGGTCCTCCCCCAGGTGCTTCATGGAGATGCCGGAGCACTCGATGTGCCAGCCCGGGTAGCCCACCCCCCAGGGGGAGTCCCATTTGAGGGCCTGATCCTCAAATTTGGACTGGGTGAACCAGAGGACGAAGTCGTTCTTGCTGCGCTTGTTGGTATCCTCCTCTACGCCCTCCCGGACGCCCACGGCCAGGTCCTCCGCGTCGTAGTCATTGAAGATATAATACCGCTCCAGCCTGCTGGTGTCGAAGTACACGTTGCCTCCGGCCCGGTAGGCGTAGCCGGTGTCTATGAGCCGGGTGATGATCCTGATATACGCGTCTATGCAGCTGGTGGCCGGCTCCACCACGTCCGGGCGCTTGATGTTCAGCTTCCGGCAGTCGTCAAAGAAGGCGTCAGTGTAGAATCTGGCGATGTCCATGACGGACTTGTGCTCCCGCCGGGCCCCCTTGAGCATCTTGTCCTCGCCGGTGTCACCGTCGGAGGAGAGGTGGCCTACGTCGGTGATGTTCATGACGCGCTTGACGTTGTATCCCTCATAGCGCAGGAACTTCTCCAGCACGTCCTCCATGAGATAGGTGCGCAGGTTGCCGATGTGGGCAAAGTGGTACACTGTGGGGCCGCAGGTGTACATCTTCACAATGTCCGGGTGGTTGGGGACAAACTCCTCCTTGCGGCGGGATGCGGAATTATACAGATACATGGCGGATCTCCTTACATTTCATTCTTCTTATGTTCAGCCGCTTCCAGCGTTTTTTCCAGCTCCTCAATGCGCCGGGAGAGGGCCTCCAGCTTTTGCAGGGTGGGGTTGACCACGCTGGTCTGGTCCACCTCGTCGGCGTAGCGGCGGACCTTCTCGCCGCCCACCCTGACGATCTGGGCCGGCACGCCCACGGCGGTGGCGTTGGCCGGCACATCCTGGAGCACCACTGCCCCGGCGGCAATCCGGGCGTTCTCGTGGATGGTGATAGGCCCCAGCACCTTGGCTCCCGCCCCCACCAGTACGTTGTTGCCCAGGGTGGGATGGCGCTTGCCCACGTCCTTGCCCGTGCCCCCCAGGGTGACGCCCTGGTAGAGCAGCACGTCGTCACCGATCTCTGTGGTCTCACCGATGACAATGCCCGTGCCGTGGTCAATGACCAGGCGGCGGCCGATGACCGCGCCGGGGTGGATCTCAATGCCGGTCCAGAACCGGCCCCACTGGGACACAAACCGGGCCAGGAAGCAGAGCTGATGGCGGTGAAGCCAGTGGGCGATGCGGTAGTAGATAATAGCGTGTACGCCGGCGTAGAGCAGGAAAATTTCCAGCTTTCCGCGTGCGGCGGGATCCCGCCGCTGGTATGCGCGAAGGGTCTCTAATAACATGGGAAATGGTCCTTTACTGAGAGTATGCGCCCTTTTCCCGAAAGGAACAGGCGGAATGGGGACTTTTTTACACGGCGTCGCCTGTGGGTTTGCCTGGTTTCCGGTTCTTTGACGATAAGTGATACGATGCGCCGGGAGAGGGCGCCACGCTGCGGGGACAAAAAACGCCCCCTGCCGTCCCAAAGGGACGGAGAGGCGCCGTAGCGCGGTTCCACTCTCCTGCTTCGCTCGTTCAGGCCAGTATCGCGGCCCATACGGAGGGCATTGCCCCTCCCGCTCCCGGACGCACTTTCCCCACGCCGCCCAGAGGGCCGCTTTCAGCGGTGCGCAGCCCCTCTCTGCCTGCTTGACGCGGGTACTCTTTCCGTTCATCGCGGTTGTGTCATCCGTATTATATTACCAGTGCCTGGGCGGTGTGTCAAGGAGAAAATGGGCAGGCGTTAATAGGTAGTTTTTAATATGTAAATGGACAGTAGGACCGATGGGTCCGGCTGTTGATTTATGCAGAAATAAACCAGGACTGCAAAGAAAAAGAAAT
>ERZ779637.637-NODE-637-length-20706-cov-14.943877_pt1 | contig 20706 bp, 15 predicted proteins | sample MGYA00514196_ERZ779637 | MGnify/ENA primary metagenome ERZ779637 (study PRJEB29562, sample SAMEA4376700) | mouse gut metagenome | isolation source: Cecum | study: EMG produced TPA metagenomics assembly of the A DSS colitis mouse model was used to assess the...
GATACATAGCAGCCTTTCCCGGCTGTCGTTTCAATAAAGCCATCCTCCTGTAGGACGTCATATGCCTTCTGCACGGTCAGAACACTGATCTGCAGAGATTTTGCAAGGGAGCGGATAGAGGGAAGCGTTTCTCCGGATTTCAAATCGCCACTCATAATCTGCGCTTTTATCTGCGACACAATCTGCTCATACAGAGGACGACTTGCCTTATTACTTACAACAATCTCCAAAACACCACCGCCCTTCCGTCTTATACTGTATTATATATATAAATACAGTATAAGACACCTCAGGACAGCTGTCAAGAGTATTATAAAAATCCCATTGCCTTAGCGACGGGATCTTTGGTTTTGTACATATTCTCTGTATCAGCAAATTTATTCAACTGTGATCACAACAATTTTTACAGCTTCACTTGGATGCTCTTCATCAAAATCAATCAGTCCACGGTAGCTGATCTCTACCTTATCACCCACGACAATCAGAAAATTTCCTTCTGCTGCCTGTGCATTTTCTGCGGAAAATACTTCCAATATCTGTGCATTCTCCGTAGAAAAATATGTCCGGCTTTGACAGTTCCACAAGATTCGTTTCTGCTTCCGCAGCTTTCGTATCTGCGGTTTCTTTCTGATCCGTTTCCTGTTGGGAATCAGTCTCCACTAATACCGCATCCTATTTTGATTCGGATGAGCAAGCAGTCATCCCCATTACCAAAACTATCATAAATATTAATAATACATTTTCTTTTCATAATCTTTCTCTTTACTTTTTAAAAGAATCGTATTTCTGTAGCATGGAATTCATCATTTATAAAGCTGCCTTTCATTTCAACGAACATATGCTCTTTCAAGTCCTGAAATCCGGCTTCTTTGTTCCCATGACCTTCTTCATTATCATCAGTGTCTTTCAAATAAAAACGAGTATCTTCTTCAAAAACTACATGAATCAACTGAGAATCGGGAATATCCGCATCGGAACTTGGAGCACTGTATACTTTGGAACCATCATCAAAAATTTTCACTTTCCTCTCGGCAATGAAAAATGAGTCCTCTTCCATCTTCCAAACCTTACCCAGGAAATCCGCATCGACAGCAGAGGCAACATCCGACTCTAAAACCTGCCATTTTCCTGCTGTATTTTCCTGTGGCTCTTCCGTGTTGCCATCACTCTCTTTTAATGATGTATTATTTAATTCCTCCGATACTACTTCCTTTGCCTGAGTTTCTTCTGTTTTAGCAGCAGATTCAGAACCGGAACCGCATCCTGCAATCATTGCGCTCAATATACAGACAGCACTTAATAATATCATCGCCTTTTTCAGTTTCATAAATGCCTCCTTATTATTCTTGACAATAGGTTTGGCAACGAAGCCTATAATCTATTGTTTATAGAAACAACAGCTATTATAGTCTGTCTAAATCATTCAAACAACCTGTTTGTTGTGAAGTGTATTCTGGACGCCGCAAATGTCATTAAGTATCCTTTTAACGAACATCTACTTTTTCCGTCCATTTCAGCCCTTCGTTCTCCTTCAGAAGCCCCATGTGGTACAATACCTGCACGCAGTCCGCATAACCCTGAATGTAAGCATGCTTCTTACAGGCAGACGCAAAATCTTCCATGCACTCCTTTATTTCCTCTGATCTGTCCGGCCAATGTCTTATTGTGTGCTATTACCAACATGGTCCTCTGCAGCTGCTGGATGATATTGGCCATGGTAAACGTCTTACCGGAACCGGTTGCCTTCCCTAAAGCCTTTGTAGTACTGTTGCGTTTGGAATCGAGTGAAAGCACGTCTGAAGCAGCACTATAATAATGGCAGGCGCATCCAGCTGCATCGTGCTTGACTAATAATATCTCTGCTGATATAATACATATACGCAACAAGTTACCTGTTGAAAGGGGATCTTATGAACACAGACGATCTGATCTCAAGATTTTCAGACACCAAAGAGAACCAAATGAAAGCTGTTTTCAGCACATTGTTCATTGCCGGGAACAGACTGCAGACACTTTTTGACAAGAACATCCCCCAGATATCACTCAAGCAATTTATGCTATTGTCGATCGCCAGGCATGCCAGCGAACCACTGACCCTTACACAATTAGGAGAGCTGCTTGGCTGTTCAAGGCAGAATATCAAGAAACTGGCCGATGCGTTACTGAAAAAGGGCTTCATTACCATTAGGCAAAGCCCCCTGGACCCAAGAGCCTTATGCATCTGTCCCACGAAAAAGGTAAATGCTTATTTTCAGAACGATTTTTCTGAATATCAAGAGCAACTAAAATACCTTTTTGAAGTCTACAACGACCAGGAAATCGCAACGCTTTTTGCGCTTATGTCCAAACTGTACACCGGCATAGAAAATCTGGAGCAAAAGACTGCCGGATACATTTCAATTGAAAATAGTCAAATACCCCGCAGCAAGCTGACGGGGCATCCAACTTGCAACGCAGCAGAGCTGCGGGGTATCTGACCCTCGCGGCATTCGCCAAATACTCGTGCAAGCACGGTACTTGGCTCATTGCTCGCGGGAATGAAGAATATAACGAATAATAAAGAAATATAAAGAAAAGGAACTCACGCTCATGAAAACAGCGGTAATATTCAACTCACAGACAGGATTTACCAGGCGCTATGCCGAATGGATCTCGCAGGCAGCCAAGACCGATCTTATGGAACTGTCCGTGGCAAAAAAGAAAGATCTGACCGGCTACGAGGCAATTATTTTCGGGGGCTCGGCCTGCGCAGGCAGCATCTGCAAGCTTAATTGGTTCAAAGATAACATGGACGGATGGGCCGGTAAGAAACTGATCGTATTCTGCGTCGGCGCAAGTCCGCTCGAAAATCCGGAAGTCCAGACGGCTCTCAGGCAGAATTTTACGGAGGAACAATTCAAAAAGGTCAGCGTGTTCTATTGTCCCGGCGGACTAAATTACGAAAAAATGTCCGTGTCGTCAAAGCTTATGATGAAGCTGTTTCTAAAAACACTGCAATCAAAAAAGAACAAGACAGATGCAGACCAGGAAATGATCCGCATGATCTCCACATCCTACGACATTTCGGATCGGAAATATATCGAACCGATCTTGAAAACCCTGGAGCAACCACAATCGTGATTATGGCCACCGGTCATAAGCGCAGGCGTTCACCCCGCATAACGACAAAAGGACTGACCTATTGTAATAATAAGAATGTCCTTCTGTCCCAACGTCATTTCATCACGTTATTGTCCGCGTTCCGCACCTCACGGCATCTCTGCCACCACGGCGATCGCCTGCTCGATAATATTCTGAAAAGTCTCGATCAGTACCCCTTTCTTACTGTCGTCGATATCCATCTTGTCGATGATGTCGCTGTAGATACCGGCCGTCCCGACAAGAGAATCTTCTACTTTCTGCACATAGGTGCGGTTCCGTTCCACCGCGTTTTCAATCGCTTCCCGCACCTGGGCAGTGCCGGCTGCGCTTCTCTTCACATCATCAAAATACCGCCCTGTCTGCTCGATGCTCTCGATATTGCAGAGCATCACTTCATCGGAGGCCTGGATAAACTTGTTCAGCTCATTACTCTGGCGTTCAACCTCCACTATGTTCGCGTGAATGCCCTCGACCATGTCCCGGCTCGTCTTAGCCAAATTACCAACTTCCTCCGCCACGACCGCGAAGCCTCTCCCCTGCTCGCCGGCCCTGGCCGCCTCGATGCTGGCGTTCAGCGCCAACAGGTTTGTCTGGTCGGCAACTGATTTGATCCCCGTCAAACTGCTCCTGATCTTATCCAGTGCCTCCTGCAGCATATCGAATGTCTTGGACATGTTCCTAAAATTCTCCTGCAGAGAATTAGAATCCGCTTTCAGTTGCTCCATCTGCCGCTGTGCCTCTACGACAGACGCATCAATCTCTGTCTCCACATCGCTGAAATGATCCGCTGCTGCCGTGATATCCTGAAATCCTTCCTCCAGGGCACTCACCTCACCCTGTGGTCCGACCATGTCTTCTTTCAATCCCGAGAGCCGTTCCGTTGCGTACCGCATCTTCTGTGTAGTCAGAAAGACATCATCCGCCAGCTCATTCACGACCCTGTATACACTTGACAGCGCATACTCCAAAGGATGCTTGTCAAAATCCGTCTTCTTCTCCGCCGCCGTCACGAATGAAGATCCTGATTCTTTCTCTTTATTTCCAACGTTTCCAAACAATTTAAACACGTCTATCACCTCCTACTCAAATGCCAGACAGCACATTGTCTGATTGACGAACTGTGTATTATAATGTTCTCCAACGCCGACCATACCTGCATGACCGAAATCACGGCACATCTCCGCAAGGTAACTCTCCCAGTAATGTTCGTCGTTAAACATGATATACCGGAACAGACAGTTGACTGATAGCACGGCTGACGCACGGCCCAGGTCGCTCTTGATCCTGGAGATCGTATCCTGAACTACCTCTCTGTAGTCACCCATTTTCAAAATCGTCAGAAAGTCCATCTTGTTCGCCGGCCGGAAGGTAGTGATACTTCCATCCGATTCCACTCCTTTGATCGAAACAATATAGGTGTCGGAACCGCAGACATGGCCAAACGGATTCTTGAAGGTCTGCGTTGTGATCTTGTCTCTGTTGATCCCCAGCTCGGATGTATACACTTTCTCGGCAGACTTGTTCTCCAGCGTGCGGATCTTGTATTTCTTAGGATCCGCCTCCGTCACCATAAACTGCTTTTCGTCGCCCTGCGGATGTATGTAGATATTCTCCTTGTATGACTTGATCTTTCCGTTCAGATTCTTAAAGATGAAAAAGGCGCATGCGTCCTGATATACTTTACCGTTGCAGGCAACCGACGCTGAATTACTCGTACCACCCGCAAGATCATAACCCATACGACACAGATAATCGGACAATGTGGTGACCGCACGGACATCCGCTCCCGCAGAGCAGATATCGAAACACGCCGTTCTCCCTTTCTCACCGCCGACTGCCCTTACCGCATTCTCCAAGCGTCTGATATATTTGATCGGCATAACAGATGCCTGTTCCAGAACATCCGCTACTACCTTAATGTTTTCTTTCATGGCGATGACCGTGATACCCTCATCAAAAAACTCCTTGTCAATATATGCCTGCCCGACTCCTCCTATCGAAGCCACACCGGGAAAAGTCTTCTCGATCTCGCTGGCCACACGCGCAAGCATATCCTCCTTCGCAACAGAAAAAAACAGGGCCGCAGGCTCTGTGATCGTTCTCAATGCTTCTGATACATCACCTTTCTTACTGCTGCCATATGCAAACTTCATATCAGTATCCTCCATTCTCCCTATTATACTACATATCCCGAATGCAAATCCCCCTTTGATGCTCAGGTAAATGTAATCATACCATAAAGCATACTATTTTCCTACTATTTTCTTTTAATATTCTTACCGAACGACCAAAAAGGCATGGGCTAACCCCCTGCCTTCTCGTTACGCTTCGCATTATACGCACTGCAAAATCCCACGCAATAAGATCAAACATCATACAGGCGGCACCTAAAGAGCACCATCTGGCGTTTCATAAACTTCTTTAACAGGAATGGGCAGACAATACACAGAAATACACCCGGCATATTGGAACACACAGCGAAGGTGCCCCATCAATCCTATATTCTCCATGACCATATTCAGATAATATACGGAAACGGACAGTTTAAAAGTCAAGATAAACTTTATGCAGAGATTGATCATAAATACCAGAATAGATTTGATTCAGGCACTCTGCATCTGCTTGCCGCCAAAGAAGTTGACCATCGGCAGCGTCCATTTCAAGAGGACCGGAATGCAATGGCCTCTTTTGGATCTGTGCGTGTCGATCAGCTGCCCTGCGATCGGATCGGAGAAACCGTCGAAAATCTTGGAGATCATGATCAGATACAACTGTACATCTTTGCCACACTTTCTGCTGCCGTCCCCGGAACTCCGGTGCCCCCAGATACATCCTGGAACTTTTCTGTTAAACTGACCTTATGATGTCAGGGTCGACCCTGGCATCAGCTCACAGACACAATAACAGTGATTGCATAAAGGAGCGGTTCGACTTATGAAAGAATGGACGGTACAGTAGGCGGCAGGATTCAATAAGGGAATGCTCACGCTGGGTTTTCTTTCAATCTCCCGAATCACGAAAAGCAGGGAGTCACATCCCTGCTTTTCCACAGATCGTCGTCTGTTTCTGTCCGAATCTATCCTTGATAAACAAACCAGTCAAAATCTCCGTATCCTTCTGTCGCTGCCCCGTTGGATGTACCGTACATTCCCAGATAAGCGCCTGTGAATCCTTCATTTACATCTGAACTAAGCAGTGCGGCTTCCTGTTCCTCGCCGAAAGATTCCATCTGGTCTTCACGGAATCCGTAATAAAACCGATAGGTCTCTCCCGTGCAAAACACTGTCAGATAAATACGCCCGGGCTTGATCTTTCGTTCCTCAACAAGCTGCTTGCCATTGCCTTCGCACCGATAAAGCCGCAGCATCCGTCCGTCCTGTGTTCCCTTTTCTGTTCCTCCGCACAAGAAGAGGTAATGATATCTGTCGTCCTGCACCAGCGCCAGTCCACATTCTTCCTTCTCGCTCTCCGGCGCAAAATCCATCGCCGTCTTTGCCAGAAAACTCTTATGCTGTTGCCGTCTTCCCACAAAAGCAGGGCAGCAGATCTCCTCCATCGTCTGCGGAAGCAGGTGCAGACGCAGACAGCTCTCCCTTTCTGTCAGTGAATAAAAGGGTTCTACGGGCGGATGAATGGTATTCCAGCACCACGCTAACTGCTCTCCCTCAAACTGATCCGCGCCACATACCGGGAGTACTTTGTTCTCCTGCAGGTTCGGCCGACGTTCCCAGACCCTCACACGGCCTTCCTCATTATCCACCATAGGCCAGCCGTCTTCTTCCCAGTGCATCGGCACCAGGAAAGTTTCTCTTCCTGTATTGAAATGCGTTTTCTGATAAGTGCGGATACCCAGGACGACCATCCACCATTCTCCGTTCTGCGTCTCGAACAGATCCCCATGTCCGACCACGGAAACAGGCGCTTCCATGGACATATGCCTGTGCGTCAAGATTGGGTTGCGCGGGCAGGGTTCATACGGCCCTTCCACGGATCCGGCTCTGGCCATCATCACGCTGTGATCGACAAAAGTCCCTCCCTCTGCCACCATCAGATAATAATATCCGCCCTTCTTATACAAATGCGGCGCCTCGATCCAATGGCTGCGAGTCAGCGCACCGTCCCAGATCACGCGGCGTTCCCCGATGATCTGGAAGGAATCCGGATCCAGTTCGCAAAGATAAATTCCATGGTGTCCTTCATACAAAGGCTCTTGCACGATAAAGTTCCCCGTGTACCACATTCTGCCGTCCTCATCGAAGAAAAGACTAGGGTCAATGCCGTCCGCACCCTCGATGAAGACCGGATCGCTCCAGGGCCCCTCCGGCCGCTTGGCCGTCAGAATGAAGTTCTCCCGCTTTGCTTCGCGCCCTCCGGAAACAAAAGTATTGATGAGATACCAGACCCCCTGATGATAACGAATCGTAGGCGCCCATAATCCCAGCGACGTCTCACAATTCTTATAGTCCAGCTGATCCGGCCGTGAGATCCCATGCCCGATCTGTTCCCAGTTCACCAGATCTTTGCTGTGAAAGATCGGCAAACCCGGGTAATACACGAAAGAAGATGTTGCTAAATAGTAATCCTCTCCCACCCTGCATATCGATGGATCCGGATAAAATCCCGACAGGATTGGATTCTTAAAATATTTTTCCATTTTCCCCTCCATTCCGAAGCGTTTTACGCTGAGGACGCGAGCAGAATTTCAGATTCTGCTCTGCGATCAATAGAATTTGTGACGCTTCGGCACAAATTCTTGGTTGAATAAATTGCTCATCAGAGAATTTATTCAACCTTCCCTCCATTCCGAAGCACCTTCTTATTCTTTCACTGCCCCCATAGTAATTCCGCTGATAAACGTTTTTGCCGTCAGCAGGAACAAGATCAATAGCGGGATGATCCCTATAGAAAGCGCCGTGATCTTAGCCGCCAGATCATTCCGGTACGCAGAATTCAAATTGATGATGCCGATCGGTACCGTATATGTCTCCGATTTGTTCAGGACAATAAGCGGAACCAGGAAAGAATTCCAGTTGGTCACGAAATTCATCAATCCCAGAGACGCGATCGCCGGTTTGATACAGGGCACCGCAATCGAAAATAAGATCCCCGGTTCACTGGCGCCGTCAATTCTCGCACTATCCATCAGTTCCTTCGGGAAATTGCTCCCGATAAAGTTTTTCATCCAGTACACGCCGAATCCCGTGGCTGCCGGCGGAACGATCAGCGGCAAAAGGGTATTCATCCATCCGATCGCCTTCATCTCTACAACGAAAGCTACCAAGCCAAGCTGTGTAGGGATCATCATCGTCACCAGGACGAATGCGAACAGGAACTTCGATCCCTTGAAATTATACATGGCAAAAGAAAATCCGCACATTGTACTGACGATCAGGGAAAGCGCCGTCGCCGATGCAGCCACGATCAGGCTGTTCTTGTAATACACCTCAAAATGGGCATTCATCACCGTCTTCAGGTTCTCCAGCAGATAACGACCCGGCAGAAATGTGATCCCCTTATAAATATCCTCCGTATACTGAGTACTCATGATGAGCATAAAATAAAAAGGAAGCAGGCAGATCAATGCGATCAGTATCATGATCAGAAATAAAGCAATCTTATAAAATTTTTTCTTCGTCATATTAACCCCCTTGCATATCACAAGCCTGTTTGTGATACTGCTTAAATAGAAAGTTCTAAAATCTTTGATTTTTCAGCCTAGTCTTCCCCACTCTTTCTTCCGATGATCTTCATGACTACAAATGCTGCCAAAGAAAAGATCAGGATAAACAGGAACGTCCCGTAGGCTGCCGCCGCTCCCTTGCCGTACCGCATCTGGGAACCGAAGGAAGTGTCATAGATATACCAGATAGCTGTCAGGCAAGACTTCAGCGGCCCGCCCATCAGCCCGCTTCCTCCCGAAGAAGAAGTCCATGAGCTGAACAGCACTTTCGGTTCATCAAACAGCTGGAAGCCCCAGATAATGTTCATGATGACCAGATATTCTATGATCGGCTTAAGCAGCGGTATCGTGATCCTGGTGAATTTCACAAACGCACTGGCTCCGTCCACATCAGCCGCCTCGTACAATTCCACGGATATCCCGGAAATTCCTGCATTGAAGAATATCATATGATATCCGATGTACTTCCAGCAGATCATCATGACAACGATCATCCGTGCCAGCCTGGGCACGCCCAAGAAATTGATGTGTTCCTCTATCAGCCCAAGTTTGGCCAGGATCAGATTGACCGTTCCGGAATTCCAGTCAAACAACAGGCAGAACAGAACACCTATCGCCACCGGAATCGTTATGTAAGGCAGGAAGACCGCTGTCCGGAAGAAGCCGGCTCCTTTTAGTTTCTTACTGTTGAACACCGATGCCAGGATCAGGCCGCATATGATCACGATCGGGATATCAAAGGCCATGAAGAACAGTGTATTTCCGATCGACTTCAAGAAGTAGGGATCCTCCGCAAAGATATTCTTATAATTGGCCAATCCCACGCTGACCGGCTGAGAAAATCCGTCCCAGTCATTCAGGCTGATGATAAAGGTATAGATGAGCGGATAACAATTAAAAGCAATATAGATAATGAAAAAGGGAAGGATGAATATATACGGCCAGATCATACGCCCTTTCAGCTTTCGCTTCAACCCCTTTCCGCCTTGTGTCTGCGGTCTTATTTTCGACATATACACTCCTATCTGCAAGATGTCTGCCGTACCATACGGCCAGCAGACACCTTACTGAAACTTCCTGTTATTTTCTTAACTCCGGCGCCAGCGTGTACATCTCTTCTTCGAACATGCTGCATGCACTTTCAAAGTCAATACTCTTATCACTGTTGACTGCCTCTGTCACCATCGACCAGACTTCCGTGATCGTTGCATCATAGGTGCTCACGGGCCTTACTTCGATATTCTCCATGGCTTTCTGGAACAACAGCTCACCGATATTCTGCTCACCAAACCAGTCATCGTAGAGCGCCGCAAATTCTGCGTCCTTGTACGGTTCCACATTAGAAATATTATAGCCGACTACATCACGCTGAGATCTGGTGCCTTCTTCCGAATCCAACCAGGAAACAAAATCATAAGCCGCCTTTTTATTCTTAGCATCTCTGGGAATCATGAATGCAGAACCGCCCCAGCTGAAGCATCCCTGTGGAGGAACCATCAAGCCCCATTTTCCCTGTCCTTCCGGATCATTGGGCTGGATCACGTAAGTAGGAGACCACCCCGCACAAGGATAGAATATATGAAGGTCATCTGCATAAGAGGCGCTGTAAGCCGTTGATGTCTCCAGAATATTATCCACAATTCCCGCATCTCTGAATTTGATCATCCATCCGAGCGTCTCTTTGATCGAAGTCATATCCAATGTGCCATCCTGCACGATCGGCTGCGGATTCTGACCGTCCATGATCTGCTTTACGTTGGTCAAGCTGGCAAACATAAAAATCTTGCCACCGCTCGCCTCCTTGACTTCAATTCCCTTTTCCATGAAAGTCTCCCAATCCGGGAACATAGCGCTAAGTTCGTCCGGATCTTCTGTTCCCAGATATTCCAGCGCAAGCGGTCTCTTATAAGCAAGCGCCGCCGTACTCACATCCCAGGGAAGCGCTACCAGTTCACCCCGCTCATTGCTGCAAAGCGGTACCTGATAGGGGAAGATCCAGCTTGTATCGAAATTGTAAGGATCCTGGCTTAAGTCTTCCCAGATATCCAACGACAACATCGTTCCCCGCTGTCCCACTTCACTGGGCACAATATCAGGCAGATCCAGACCTGCACTGATCGTGGTCTGCAGCTTCTGGAACGACTCTTCCTGCTGCACCGTCACATAATCCAGTTCCACATTAGCCCCTGTCTTCTCCTTATAGGCCGCAAAGATCTTCTCTATATCGCCCGCATTCCAGCCCCACATGGTGATCGTTTCCGCATCTCCTCCTGCGCTGCCAGATACATCTGAGGCTTCCTGCGCATCCGGCACTTCCTCAGCATTTCCTTCTGCCGTTTCCGACTTCGTACCGGAATCACCGCCGCAGCCTGCCAGCAAAGACAGCACTAATACCGTCATAATTCCCAAAGATAACAATCTTTTCGCTTTTTTGTACTTCATATCTTCCTCCATTTCTGCGCTGCTTTTGTCTCAACTATGTTGAGACGTCGCATTAATTTTTCTTTGTTTTCGGTTACATTTACTCAGCAATAACAATTCAGCCTCTAGCTTTGTTGTTACGTTTATCATCATAAAGGATTGGCAGATACAAAACAATTATGCAAACTATATATTTTGTGCAATATTTATATTCTTTTTGCAAAACACACTACTTTTATAGTTTTTGCGCACATCAATCTCCTGCATTATATAAGTAGATATTGCATTTCCTATAAAATATGCACAAAAACTATACTCTGTTCCATTGTCTTACCACCCGCAGGGATAGATAATCACATTAATATGAAAATCATAGACTTCCATAGCATGGATGTCCATGCGGCCCGCCAGACGGCAGGTTGTGCATGATGGAGTTTATTATGGATAATACGATTATCCGCACAAATTGAAAGAGAGGTACACAATATGAACAGCCATATTCCTGAAAATCTACGTTGCGAATATGAGAAAAACCCTTTGGGAGTGCAGAAAAGCCAACCGCTCCTCAGCTGGCAGGTTCGGGAAGAAGCCGCCCCGGAAAGCGGCTGGCAGCAGGCTTATCAGATCGTGGCTTCCTCCAAAGAGTCCCTTCTATTGGAAGGAATCTATGACCGCTGGGATTCGGGCATAGTGAAGAGCCGCCGTTCTTATGCGATTCCCTATCAAGGCACTGCCCTAAAGAGCAGTGAGCGGATCTACTGGATGGTCCGCATTCAGGATCAGTCGGGAGAATTCTCTCCCTTCAGCAAAGCTGCCTGGTTTGAAATGGGCCTGCTTAATGATCGTGACTGGAAAGGAAACTGGATGAGCTTTCTGGGCGGCCTGATCGGCAACGGCCTCCTGATGCGCTACTCCTTCTCCTGCCAGCAAAAAAGAATCGTCCGGGCAAGAGCCTACGTTTGCTGTCTGGGATACTATGAACTGCACCTGAACGGCAGCCGGATCGGTGACCATCTCTTAGATCCGGCTCCCACCGACTGCGCGAAGACAGTACTCTATACCACCTATGACGTGACCGAAAATCTGCTGCCCGAAGACAACGTGATCGGTCTCGTGCTGGGCACCGGATGGGCCGGACAGCCCAAGGTACTGGTACAGCTCAATATCGAGTATGAGGATGGCAGCCGTCAGGAAGAGTTTACCGACTGGGGAATCGGCTGGTGCGTTGCCAAAGGCCCTATCCTGTATAACAGCATCTACGACGGAGAAGACTACGATGCCCGGCTGGAAAAAGACGGCTGGGACACACCCGCTTATGAGCCCCGCTTCCTGCAGGAGCACCAACGGCCGAACGGCTGGATCCTGGCCACCATGGTGGAAAACCCAGGCGGTGTCAAAACAGGCGCACTGCTTCCTCCGATCCGAATCGTAGAGCGCTCGACGCCTTCCTATATCGGAAAACTGGAAGACGGCAGCCTACTCTATGATGTCGGGCGCAACCAGACCGGCTGGATCCGCATTAAAGTCTCCGGAAATGCCGGCGCCAAAGTTACGCTGACCTTCGCAGAAGAACTGACGAAGGAAGGCACCCTGGATCGTACTGCCCTTCGTCTGGCTCGCTGTCAGGACAGCTACATCCTGCGCGGCGACCGCGATATGGAGGAATACGCACCCAGATTCACTTACCACGGCTTCCGTTACTTCACCGTCCAAACACAGGGAGAGGCAGCGCTGCACGACTTGTCGGCCGAATTCATACATACGGATCTGCACGAGAATGCCTGGTTTAAGTCCGACAACACCTTCTTCAACCGGCTGGCTCAGGTCATGAGACATACCGACGCCTGCAACCTGATGGGAATCCCTACGGACTGCGCCCAGAGAGACGAACGACATGGCTGGACCACAGACATGACCTCCCGCGCGGAAGGCTGCACATATCATTATGACATGGCAAGCTTCTTCGAGAAATGGGCGAGAGACATCCAGGATACCCAGAATCAAAACGGATACTTCGCAGACACCGCTCCTTTCCGCTGGGGGCGCCGTCCCTGCGACCCTCAGGTCAACACACCTGTCAGCCTGGTTCTGTTGATGTACAAGACTTACGGCAACAAGCGGCTTATAGAGGAATCCTACGACAATCTTATGAAGTATATCCATGTCCTGCTGCAGGAGACAGAAGACCTTATCATCTCCCGTACCGGATTCGGTGAGTGGGCCTGTCCCCAGGAAGAATGTTATCCGGAACCTTACGGCGCCGGCGCCGTATCCATGCACGTGACCGCTGCACTGGTCTCCACGGCATACCTCTATCTTTCCCTTTCCCAGCTTCGGGAAATGGCCGGGATACTGGGCAAAAAGGATGTTTCCTATCTTACTTCCCTTATGGAAGAGGTGCGCAGGAAATATAACACCCGCTTCTTCCACCCGGATACAAGACAGTATGATCAGGGCAGCCAGAGCGCCAATGCCCTTTCCATAGATCTTGGACTGGCATCCGCAGAAGACATCGCGGGTATCGTGGAAAATATCGTGACAAACGTTCGCGACCACGACCATCACATGACCACCGGAAATATGGGCACCAAAGCCCTGGTGGAAGTGCTCTGCCGCAATGGACAGGAAGACACCGTCTACGAACTCATGATGCAGAAGACTTCTCCCAGCTTCGGATACATGCTGGACAAGGGAGCCACCACCATCTGGGAGCGCTGGGAAGCGGACAGAGACAACAACATCATGAATTCCAGAAACCAGCCTATGCTGGCAGCAGCCTGCGTCTGGTTCTACAAATATCTGGGCGGGATCCGCATCTCCATGGATGAGGAAGGCATTCAGAAACTGCTGATTGCTCCCTGCGTCCCGGACAAGATGGAACACGCAAAAGCCGGTATGGATATCTTAAACGGAGCCGTTTCTGTTTCCTGGACAAAGACGGAGACAGCATTCAGTCTGGAAGTGGAGATTCCCTTCAACACGCAGACCGAGGTACGGATACCCGAAAAATGCGGCACCTTAAAAGAGATCCACAGAAACGGCACAGCGTATCACACCGATCAGGAAAAGGTTGCAGGCATCGGTACCGTCCTGCATCTTGGAAGCGGCTCCTACCGCATAACGACACAAAGATAAGCCGTCATCCGACGGCAGAAAGAGAGGAACTTACCTATGACAAAGATACTGCAAGATCATCACATCCGGCTGGAAGCCCTCACGGATCAGGCAGCCTATCAGGAAAAGATCTATCTCACCTCTGGCGACGGTGAGACGCTGGTCCTGGAGTCCTTCCCTCATGTAACCGCACTGCAGGATGAGCGGCTTTACGCCGTCTACTATCAGGAAGCTGAAGTCGTGGAGGAAGCCGCCGTGGAGAATGGCATCCTCCGTGTCCGCATAGAGCATCCTGACTATACCCGCATTCGGGAGATCAGTCTGACAGACTGTATGCATACAGGCGGAACCGTTACGAAAGATTCCTGTCCTCACACACTGCATTTCCGTGTGACCACAACAGCCAAGAAGAAACTGAACTTCCGCGCCATCGAAGATAAATGGGACTACAAGATACCCAAACGGGAAACTGATACTCCCCTGGACGGACCTTTGGACTTCGTGTGGAGTCAGCGGATCAAGACCGTACCCATGGATATCATATCCCATTATAACTTCCGCACGCCTGTTGTCATGTTCCAGCAGGGCAGCGTGTTCACCGGCCTGATTGCCGGTCTGGAAGGCGTCACGGCACAGGATCTTGACCGTCTTCCTCTGGGAATGGATCTGAATGTAACGGAGAATACACACCCCTGGTTTTCTTTCGGCGGAATCGGCATCAAAGGGGTTGATCCGGACCAGCCCTGCGAGGCAGGCCATACCCATATCGTACGCGGAAGCGACCGCGCCTTCGTACAGATCCATCTGAATGAAGGAGAAAGCTGCAGCTACTGCTATTCCATTCTGGTCAAAGAAGCTCCGGAGCGTCTGGGGTACCGGGATGCCCTGCGTTACCTCTGGCAAAGATACCACACCTATCGGGAAGACACCTGCCACGACCTCTATGAAAACATGCGATTCCCCGGCGTCTTCACGTTGCAGCAGTGGGAAAAGGAGATCTGGGACAAACAGACGAAGGCAGACTTCTATACTTATGAAAAGAACGGAAAGACCGTGGGCGCCGTCACGGGACGAAGACAGGGAGAATGGTTCAGCCGTACAGATTACAAACATGATGCCTGGTTCGCCTGCTGGCTGCAGGAACTGGTCACCGGCTATGGCATGTACCGCTATGGCAGGAAAAACAACAATCCGGAATGGCGCCTGCGGGCAGAACAGATCCTGGATCTGATCCTTGCGGCTCCCCGCACCAAAGGCATGTTTCCCGTTATCTGCTATCTGGAAGAAGACGGCACCGAAACGTGGCTGCGCGATGACGGCTGGGCCGGATACTATAAAGAGTTCCATACCCTGCAGATGTCCTATACCGCATGGCTCCTGACCCTCTGGGCACAGCGCGTGTTCCCGGAAAGAAAGACCGACATCCTGGAACTCTGTATCCCTTATGCGGAATTTCTTACGGGCGTGCAGCATAAAGACGGATGTATCCCTTCCTGGTTCAACACCGAAGGCGAACCCAGCCGGCTGCAGTTCCGTGACTTCAATGCAGAGACCGCTGCCAGCGCCATCTTCCTTCTGGAATTGGGCGAGCTGACCGGCAGAAAAGAGTTCGTCGATAGCGGTATGCTGGCCATAGACTTTATCGAAACGCAGGTACGGCCCAGACAGCGTTGGTATGACCTGGAGACTTTCCTCTCCTGCGCGAAGAAATCCTTCGCTTTCTACGACGGGATCACCGCCCAGTATCCGCAATGTAATCTGTCCCAGATCTTTGCGGCCTTCGCCTACCTGAAGCGTTATCGGATGACCCGTAAGCCGGAACATCTCGTCGGGGCAGAGGAAGTACTCGATTATCTGCTCCTCACCCAGCAGATCTGGAACCATCCGGGCATCCGGATCGACACCTTCGGCGGATTCACCGTCCAAAACACGGACAACGAATGGAACGACGCCAGGGAGGCGCTATGTGCCATCCTGCTCTATGAAGCTTATATGGATACAGGCAGATGGGAATACCTGGAGCGCTCCGTAGCTGCCATGCACGGCGGATTCCAGAATCTTCCTTATGAAAACTGGGCCCATTGCGGGTATGAGGGTATGCAGTATGATTCCAGCCTGCTCTGGGGCGGCGGGATCATCCTCACCGCCGCAGAATATCTGGATCCCAGACTGGGACTGATCAACGTGGATGTGAAAGAGAAAAAAGCCCTTGGGCTCTGGGGAATCCAGGTCACACAGATGCAGATCGGCGACAATGAGATCCGGCTGCAGGCCCAGATTCCTGACCGCCTGAAACAGACGCCGCTCAGCGTACAAGTATACGGTGCACCGGCATCCGCTCACTCCATCTTCGTGAACGGTTCCTCGGTTTCCGGCCGGGAGACCAACGGGATCTGAATCGTTATCCGGGTTCCGGCTCCCGGGCTGCTCTGAATATAAAATGCATGCCGATCATGAAACAGATAATCTAATCGTTCTGCGATATTATTGATTCCGATCGGACGGACGCGGGCTCTTCGGTCCGCGTCTTTTACCGTTGACGAATCCAGAAGGCGGCATGCATAGTCCTGTTCCATACCCACCCCATCATCCTCCAACAGGACGATCAGACAATCCTCTTCCTTCTTCATCTCCAACCGTATCGTGCCCTTTTTATCATCCGTACAGATTCCATGAATCAAAGAATTCTCCACCAGCGGCTGCAGAATATTGCGCGGGATATAACATTCCTCTAATCCTTCATCGCAGGAAAGGACGAAATCAAATCGCTCCCTGTAACGGTATTTCTGGATGATGATATACTGCCGGATCACTTCCAATTCGTTCCCGACCCTGGCGTAGAGCGTAGATTCCCCCAGATGGATACTGTCCTGTAGCAGCCATATGAAGGCACTCGTCATCTGGACAATATCCTCATGCTGCCGCTTTCTTGCCAGATAGATGATGGAATTTAAAGTATTATAGATGAAATGCGGGTTGATCTTCGCCAGCAGCAGTTCAAACGCCAGCTGCTGAGAACGCTCTGTTTCCTCCACGGATTTCCTGATATGTTCCTTTATGGATTTCGTCATCAAATTGAATCCGTCGGAAATATTCTTCAGCTCCTTCGCCTCATCCAAGTCGATAACAGTATCAAGATTTCCCTGTCTCACCTGATCAATGGCACCGCTTAAGTCCTGAATCTGCCTGGTGATCTTGTTCAGCAGCGGATACAGGCATCCCAGCAGAATGATCACCGACGCGATCACCAGAAGCCCCAGCAGCAGATAACTCGGCTGCATGAAATCATACATATGTGAAATATCCGCCGTGGCCAGCAGATACCAGCCCGCCGAAAACAGGCGGTACGAGAAATAGTAATTCCCCTCATTCCTGCCAAAGGAGCTTGTCATCTGCGCAAACTCCTCCTTATATTCATCGATCTCCCCTGCTGAAAGCCAGATCAATTCTCTGTCGAAATTCAAAATAGCTATCTGATTGAAAAAGTCAGTCTTATTCTTTACACTGGTGATCAATTGATCAAAATTCAGGTTAATCACCAAATTTGCAGTAACGATCCTGTCATTGGACACAATCACATTCATCGGACATACATAACTGATCAGCCGTACCGGCTTCGCGCTATGGATCGACGCCGGGAAGACATAAATATCCGTAAATCCCCGGAAATCCTCCACTGTCGACCCATCCAGGACTTCTCCCTCAAACCATTCCAGGAAATCATCGCTGTTAGGACTGATACTCCAATATCCCTGATGTGATGCAGATACGATACAGAAACTCTGCACATAATCCTGGAGCAGTACGCTCTTCTCAATACTGTTTATGATAGCCCGTATGGCAAATGCATCCTCCGGCTCGTCCCGGTTGTACTCCTGTTTCAGCAGCTCCTGTACTTCCGGATGAATCGCCAGCGTCTTTCCCGCCGCTATGGCATTACTCAATGCGTCATTCAGAAGATAGGCAAGAAACTGAATATCATCTTTGCCTCTGCTCTCCAGCGAAAACCGCAGCACACTGGTGATCACCACAAACAAAGCCATAGACAGAATCAGCAGAATGAGAGAGACCACGATCACGAGGCGGCTGAAGATCCGAAATTTCAACCCATGTGACAGTGAGTTCTTTCTTCCTGCCGCACGTTCCCTTCGCCAAAACCGCCTCATAATTTCCTCCTGGATACCGCATAAGATGCCGTCTTGTATTCATTCGGCGTAAGCCCCGTGATCTCCTTAAATATCTTGCTGAAATACTGGCTGTTGCCGATTCCCACCTTCTCCGAGATCTCAAAAATACGCAGGTTCGTAGTATCCAGCAGCTGCCTTGCCCTGTCGATACGGTATTCATTCAATGCGTTATGAAATGTCTTTCCGGTATCCTTCTTGAACTTCTGTCCCAGATACATAGGATTGCTCTGCAGATGCTCCGCCGCTTCCGCCAGCGACGGTGAACCAGAATAGTTATCCCTGATATATTGAAGCATATAATTCGTGGACGGCGCATATTGCTGCCGCTGCCTGCAGGCCGCATGACATGCCCCGCTCCTGCGCAGCACTTCCGCCGCAATCTGCCCTGCATAACATCCCAGAGTATTATCTTCCTGATCCCATTCCGGGAATCCGGACAATAATTTCAACGTTTTCCTGCAGCAGTTTAAGAAGCCCGTCACATCCTCCTCATCGGCCAGTCTCTTCATACAATCGGTCAGTTTCTCCTGAAACTCCTCATAATGTTCCAGAAAATACTCTCTGTCGATAAAATGTAGATCCTGCGGGTTCTCACATGATTTCCTCATCTGGCCTGCAAAACAAGTGTCCGGTTCCCCCGCTCCCGATTCGTCACCTCCCGGCGCTTTGCCGTTCCTGATGCACAACAGCGTCTCTCCCTCACGAAACCGATACATCTCCCTGGCATTTTCCAGAAGGAGCTGATCCGCATACAAATTGGACAAGACTGTCTCATGATCCAGATAGACAGCCACAAAAGTCTGTCTGGTCTGTCTCTCCAGTTCCTCTCTCAGTGCCCGTACGGTGCCGCTCAAACTGCCCAGATAACGCTTACCGGGCCTGGCGGACGGCCGAGGTCCCAGGAACACCAGAATGTCCGCTTGATAGATCAGTATATCCAAGATCCTAAAATCCTCTGTCTGAATCTGCAAAAGAGAGGACATATGGGGCTGCAGGATCAGATTTTCCTTCTCTTCCGTCTGCACACCATACCAGGGCGTTACCGGAATCAGACGCAGCAGCAGAAACGGATCCTGATAAACGGACAGCGCCTCCTCCATCCCGTCATGATAAGAGATTCCCTGTTCCAGAACACTGCGCAGGAAAAATCTGCTCTCTATCAGCCGGGAGAATTTCTTCTTCTCGATCGTCTCCCGGGCATCCGACAACGTAGACAGAAGGCTTTCAGGCGTAACCTGATGCTTTACGATATAGGAAAGCGCCCCGATCTCAACTGCCCCCTGTGCATACTTAAAATCCATATATCCGCTCAGGATTATAATGACCACCTCCGGCAGCCGCTCCTGCAGCTTCCGGGACAGAGAAATCCCGTCCAGATCCGGAAGAGACACATCCATAAATATGATATCCGGCTGCACTTCTTCCACCAGCCGCTGTGCCTGCCTGCCATTATAGGCAAAGCCCACGACTCGAAAGCCATGTGCTTCCCAATCGATCAGCGCCTGGATATCTTCGATCACCAAATCTTCATCATCTACCAACATCACCTTCAGATATTCCATAAGTTTCTCCATCCTATTCATCGCGGCCGGGATCTTTGGCCGTATCCTGTCAAATCTGTCTTTTCATGTTGAGATTATATCATTTTTTGCGATATTAATCCATTATCTTTCAAGATGCCGCCCTCTGCTGTGGAATATCCCGTTACTATTCACGGTGCCCTGCACCTTGCTGCATGGGCATTGAGTACGTAGTACTCGCCGATAACTTTACGGTTTCAGGCATCCAGCCTCTCGCCGAAGGGCGCTAAACGTCCGGGGGACGTTTGCTAAGCGCCGACCGGAGTGGAACGTAGACATTTGGAATGGGCTGGATGCGTTACAGTTTGCGGCCGGTTAGGCCGTGAACTGTAACAATATCCCGGCAAACAAACTATGATTCAGAGCGATAATAATGGAAAAAAAACGGGCCAAATTGTATCAGATAATCGCTGTATTTCTGTCCGCTCATCTTTTATACTGTATCTACAGGCAACACCTCCGCAGCGATTTCCTATCGCCAAAGAGACAAAGAACAGTCAAATATACAGAAACGAAGGAGGTAACAGGCATGAGTTTAGGAAACAGCTTATTCAACGCCCGCAGGAAAAGCGGTCTATCGCAG
>ERZ779637.638-NODE-638-length-20704-cov-15.569664_pt1 | contig 20704 bp, 16 predicted proteins | sample MGYA00514196_ERZ779637 | MGnify/ENA primary metagenome ERZ779637 (study PRJEB29562, sample SAMEA4376700) | mouse gut metagenome | isolation source: Cecum | study: EMG produced TPA metagenomics assembly of the A DSS colitis mouse model was used to assess the...
AGTCAACGGGTCAAACACCTGCTCAAACTGCACCGTACCGAGCGTTCCGAACTTCGCAAGGTTTGGCGCCGCATAACCGACGCACAGGACAACAAACAGCGCTTCCACCAGAAACATGATAATACCGTTAATTACCTGTTTTCTTGCCAGATAACCCGCGCCCATCAGAACCGCTGACAGTTTAACCCATACATCTCCCTTGACAAAGGCAATTCCAATATTCTTAAAATAATTTCCTATCGCGTTTAATGCCTTCTTCATTTGAACCTCCATGCCAAAGTCGTTTTCTACTATAAAGCCCCTTATGAAATGAAAAACAACCGTCTTCTTTCAGAAAGAGGGCGAGTGAATGCCACTCACCCTCTTCATACTGCTCATATATCATGCCGAGGCTGCGAAGCAGTCCTCGCAAGCGAGCTATGCTCGCTTTATTCAACAGGCGCCGTGATACCCTCTACCGTGGTATCCAGAAGCTCCTGCAGATCTGTTCCGTCAGGATTGCCGGATGCGAGGATCTGTCCGAGCGTCTCCGCGGGAGACCAGAAGTTACCGCCTACACGCTGAGGCGTAGCGTATGCTGCCTGCTCTGCCAGAGCCGCGATTGCCGGGTTTGCCTGTACCGCATCAGAACCTGCCGCGTTCAGGTTAGAGGGACCAAGACCTCTCGCTTCAAATCTAGCTGTCTGTGCGGACTCATTGGTCAGGAACTCTGCCAGAAGCATTGCCCAGCCCACGTTAGCGGAGTGAGGATTTACGCCCACCAGCTTGTAACCGGAGTAAGAAGACATCTGGCAGTCTTTACCGCCTGCCTTGAAGGTAGGAAGCTTTGTTGCCGCATAGTTGTCGCCCCATGCTTCTGCTGCCGTCTCAGCTCTCCATGTACCGTTCACACATGCAGCCACGTTGCCCTCTGCGATCTGGGTAGCCATATCCTCGTCGCTCATGTCCACGAGCACATTGGAAGCCGTCAGATCAAGGATTGCCTGCGCTACATCCGTACCACCCGCAGCATTCCATGTACAGGTGTTGGTAAGACCGTCGTCATTCAGCTTCAGCTCAAGACCTGCGCCCTGGAAGAACGCGTAAATGTACCAGCCGTTGGAAATATCCATTGCAATCTTCTTGCCAGCCGCGTCAGCTACCTCAATCATCTTCTCTAAGGACTGTACATCGCTCTCGGAGAATACGGAAGAATCATAGAACATGAAGTAACCGTTATCAGCCGTCATCGGATAAGCGTATACCTTACCGTCTACGGCAGCCGCCTCTACAGCGCCGGTTGCATTCTCATTTACCACATCGAAGGTGTAGTTTGCCACTACCTCCTGCAGCGCACCTGCGTTTACCAGATCGTTGATCTGGTCGTCCGCAAAAGCGTACACATCAGCAGCCGCCTCTACGTCCGTAAGAACCGTATCCTTCGCGGTGGACTCACTCTCTGCACCAAGGGTAATGTCAAAAGTTACGTCCGAGTAAGCCGCCTTGAAATCGTCGAGCAGCTTGGTTGTCAGGTCCTGATCCTCCTCAGAAGCCCATACCTTAAGCGTTACCGTGCCTGTCGTCGCCGCGATCAGGTTTGCAACCGGGTCCGTGCCCTCCTCTGCTGTCGCAGGTGCCTCTACCGCAGGCGCCTCCTCCTCCGCTGCCGGAGCTTCCGCTGCAGGCTCCTCCGCCGCAGGCGCTTCCGCTGCCGGAGCTTCCGCCGCAGGCTGTTCTGCCGCACCGCCGCCGCAGCCTGTAAGACAGCCGACAGTCATCGCTGTTGCCAGTAATGTTGCCAATACTTTCTTTTTCATAATGTAACTCTCTCCTTTCGACTTCCATAAAGTCATATTGTTTTGTTTCTATACAAAATGCTGTTTCACGATATTATAGTTATCGTAATTTCGCATTCTATATCACTGTATTTCCACTGTTTCGCACCGTCCGGAAACCGCTCCGCTCTTAGGGTCAATCAGAGTTTTTATATCCTAATGAAGTTAGGATATGGAGAAAGGGCTAGCCCTTTCTGCGAAAATTTTCGTAAAATTTCGTATTTGTTAGGTTAAATTTACCACTTTTCTATACACTCTGTCAATACAGAAAACGTTTTTTTAATCCTTTTATGCAAATAAGCCTCCCTCTCTTGCATTTTTATTCTATTTCTAATATGCTTGTGTCATAAACGTCGCCATGCTGCAAGTGCATGACACGGGTGTAAAAAATCCCAAACAGCTTACCCGGTCTGCCCATAACAGATGCAGCGCTTCAAAACAAGACAACGGAGGTTATCATGGTTACAATCAAAGATATCGCCAACCGCCTCGGCATTTCCACAAGCACCGTGTCCAAAGGCTTAAACGGCGCAAGCGACATCAGCGAATCCCTGCGTCAGACCGTGCTCGATACTGCCGTAGAACTCGGCTACACCACCAAGCAGATGCGCGGCAAAGACCGCCGGAAAGTCTGCATTTTCATGGAAAACATGAATTTTGAAACGCCGGAACAGTTCGGCTATGATATTATTCTTGGTTTCCGCCAGTCCGCCTTCCGGGAAAACTATGACGTCACAATATTCCCAATTACGCCCGATATACAGGCGGCGGAAAAATACGATATCTTTATGCTGAAACACGGGTTCGTCGGCGGCTTTATGGTCGGTTTCGCGCTTATGGATGACTGGATGAGTCAATTTAGCGCAACCTCTATCCCGACCGCCCTCTTTGATAATTATATCCGAAAAAACCCTCTCGTGGCATCTGTCGGCTCCGATACGTCGGAAGGCATCGACGACGCCATCGTCCACCTGATGGGTCTCGGGCACCGTCACATTGCCCTGATCAACGGTTCATGGCGCTCCTGTATCACGGAGCAGCGCCGTCAGGCGTATATCGACAGTATGACGGCACACAACCTTCCCTTTGACGAGCGCACCATGCCCTACGGCTACTATGTGGCGGACTCCGCCAAAGATCACATAGACCGCCTGCTTTCCATGGGCATCACCGCCATTCTCTGCGGCAACGACCTGCTCGCCTCCGGTGTGATCGGGGAATGCCTCAAACGAGGCGTCAAAGTTCCCGGGGAGCTCAGCGTGATCGGTTTCGACGATATCCCGCTTGCCGCCAGACTTGACCCGCCGCTCACCACCGTCCGGCAGGACCGCACGGAACTTGGCAGATCCGGATTTTATACGCTGCACTCGCTGATCAACCGCATTCCCATCAGCCGTACCATGCTGCGCCCGCAGTTAATTGTGCGCAAATCCACCGGACCTGTGAGAGAGGATGCTGACTGATACTGTCAGTCTTTCCCTTTCCACGGTTCATAATTGCGAATCGCTTCCAGCGCCGGCAACGCATGACCATCATAGTCAAATAGCGCCTGATTCGCCCACTCGTTGCCACCCGGACCTTTTTCTTCTATATATTTAAGCGCTTCCTCATTTGCCCAGCCCGACCCCGGCACCGGAATCCAAGCCGACTCCCAGTAGAAAAATCCCCTGCACTTTCGCTCCGGCACCTGATCGATCACGGCAAACAAAGCCCGCATGAAATCCGCCTGACCCTCTTTCGTCATGGGAAAATCCAGTTTTTCCACCAACGCCGGTTTCGTGGCATAACCCTTGCGCTCGTGTGGCTCCAGTTTCTCATAGGACGCATAGTCCTCCATCGTATAGCCCATGGAAACTTCCGCGATCACAAGCTCTTTGCCGTAGCGCACCGCCAGATCGTTCATATTCTTCTGTAAATCCGGAAGGCTCCCGTGCCAGAACGGATAATAGGAAAGCCCGATGATCTGGAAATCCTCGCCCCGCTCCATATAGTGATCGAACCAGTCAATGTACATCGGCGCATTGCCGCCATTGTCCAGATGGATCATAACCGGCATGCCACTGTCCAGCGAGCGCACCGCCCGGATGCCCGCGCTGACGAACTTTGCAAGATTGTCGTAGTTGCCGCATTCCAGCAGCTTTCCATACTGCCATAACATCCCGTTCGTCAGCTCGTTGCCGATCTGGATCAGATCCGGGTACGCCCCCGCATCCCGCAAAGTCAACAGCGTGTCCCGCGTAAAGGTATAGACCGCCTCGGTCAACTGCTCCGCATCCATCCCGCGCCACGCCTTGGGCACCCGCTGTTTCCCCGGATCCGCCCAGAAATCGCTGTAATGCATACAGAGCAGCACTTCCATCCCGTGCGCCTTCGCCCGCTTCGCCAGTTCTATCGTGGTGGGCAGGTCGTTCGTTCCCGCCCCATAAGGCACGCCGTCCTCCGAATATGGATCGTTCCAAAGGCGCAGCCTGACCGCATTCGTGCCATAGCTTTTCAGAATCTCAAATACATCCTTCTCCACGCCGTGGTCATAAAACTTCCCGCCGAGACTCTCCACTTCTTTGATGGTAGACAAGTCCATTCCCTTATAAAACATCATATTTTATCTTCCTTTTCCCTGTTTGCCGAATAACAGGACGGAAGATGGAATTCTCAAGGAGCCCCTTGAAATGCGTCAGCACTTAGCGAGGTCTTTTCGAGCTTAGTGCCTGCTACGCTTTTCACGGAGCGGAAGCGCGGCGACGCAGAATTCCATCTTTCGTCCGTCACTTCTCCGTCAGTCGAAATCAAACTTCGTAAACCGCTTCATCGCATCCTTATACCGGAACCGCACAAGCTCGTTCTTTTCGAGCACATCCTCCTCCGTCCCCACATACTGACAGCGGATGCAGTGATACTCTTTCTTATCCTTATCGTAAAACATATCAATGTCCAAATCTCTCATAAAGCAGGAGGGACACCTGTAATTTAATTTGCCTTTGCCAGATTGAGCCATGTCGCAAATACCTCCTTATCCTTTAACTGGGTCGTGTAACCTAATGTGAACATCGGGGAGAACGCATACCCTTCCTTGATGTAGCCGACCGCCTCTTTCTTTTCACAGCTGATGGACACCCTTGTCTCGATCTCGGGAACTACCGCCACAGCCTCTGTCGCGCCCTGCATCTGCGCCTCGCGGCACTTGTAAGCGTAGTCGATCTGCTCCGTCTTGGATCCGTCCGTCACGGACAATTTCACATTGCTCATATCCTCGGAGTACTCCGTCGTGCCGTAGCACGCTACCATGTACTCGTTGATCTCCACCTCGGCGTTCGGGTCGCTCATCTCGAGAATCGTTCTCTCGATCTTGATGTTGGAGCTGCCCTCCTCGAAGTACATCTTCGTCTGTAATTTCACAGTCAAATCATAGAACTCGATATCCACCGGATCAAGAGTCAGGATTCTCGTGTTGCCTTCCTGCGAGAAATGCGCTTTTGTCCGGCACAGGCACAGATCCACTTCCTCACCGTTGTGGGTCAGCTTCGCGCTTCTCACCGTACCTTCGCCTGCATAGTGGGTAAAGTAACCCGCCCGGTATTTCTCCTGAATCAGGAAAGGATAGGACGCGTCCGTCACATGCTTCGTACCGATACCGACCTGCCACTCCAGCTTCGCCGCGTAAGGCCGCAGATCCACGATCGCGCCGCCCTGATCCATGTTTGCGCACACTCTCATGTAAGGGTCGCAGTACCAGAAAAGCTGTTTGTCCGACCCATACAAAATATCTCTCCACAGCGCGCACTCCGGCTCCGTCAGCCTTCTGTTCTCACGGTAAAAGTCCGCGAACTCCGCCATGGTCATATCTTCTAACTTGCCCTCTTTTTTAAGCTGTCCGTAGTATGCCATGCCGTCCTCGTAGGACTTAAGCAACAGCTCGTAAGGCGCCTCCCAGCGACCCATCTTGTTCATCCAGCCGGGACCTACAAACATCATGTTGTAGGCGTAACCGTTGTTGTATTTTGCCAACGCGCGGAACTGATCGATCAGGTTGTACAGATACGGATAATCCCACGTCTTGGAATCATAACACATACTCCGCAGGACGTTTTGCGGGTGCGTCCCGAAATTGGATCCGTTGCCGTCATAACACGCAATCAAATCGCGGGACAGGTGGGGAATCGCCACGATACCGGAATCCTCCGCCTCATTTGCCGCCGGCGCGTGAGTGTTCTGCTTACTCGGAATCCAAGGCGCCCACGGACCGCCGTCCATAAATGTGTACCAAGAATTGTTGCAGGTGTGGTACGCCTTCGGTCCTTCCTCCCAGCATGTCGCCACGGCACACTTCACCATAGGATATTTTTCCTTAATATAATTGATCAGATCGGCGTCCATATAGTAAGAACCCGTGGATTCCGGATAGAAACCGAACCGATCCTTAAATTTGCCAAACACATCGTCCACGATAGACTTCTTGTCTTCCATAGAGAACATCCAGATACAGAAGTCCTTCGTCTTATACTTCTCGCGGAACTCTTCGCAGGGAAGACCGAGCAGGGACAGGGCGATCTCGTCGCCGTACTGTTCGTAATCCGCCTTCGCGAGCGCCACCGCCTCGTCGTTGAATAAAGAGGCGTAAGTCATCTGAATCGTCGTCTTTAATCCGTTCTTATGAGCAATCGCCTGCTGCGTCTTAAAGATATCGAGAGACTCCGTCAACAGCTCTTTCCTTCCGATATCCTCCTCTTTGCCGTGTCCGGTCACCTTTTCCGCGTACTCAGGTACCATCTCCGGACGATGGATGATGTTTACGATAAACTTATCCATGTGCCCTGTCCTCCGTTTTTAATTAGTTTTGCCGCCATCACCGCCGCGCTTACCTGCCTTCCACCCGTTTTGGTAGTTTTGACTTTGCGCAATCGGTTGTTCATGTTTGAATCATAACAAATTGCACAGTGCTTGTCAATGCATATTTTTCCAAATATGAAAAACTATGAAAATATTTACTGTGCCTCAGACTCCTCCGGCAGCCCCTCTGGTAAATAGCGAAATACTTTCAGGGATTCCAGCGGATGACCACTATAGTCAAATAACGCCTGATTGTCCCACGACGAACCTCCGTAATATTTTCCGGCGTCCTTCGGGTCATACCCGGACGCATAGGAGGACGCCCACCCCGCACCTTTTTCTTCCCATGCCTCTTTGTTCGCGGCGAGAACCTCATCCGCATCCGCCGCGTCTTTTTCCCAGACATTGACCGGTAGCCATGCCGGTTCCCAGTAAAAATAGCCGAGTCCCGCGTCTCCAACAGCGGCAACCGCCGCGCACACATCCCGAATTTCTTCCGCCTGCCCCTGCTCCGTCGCCGGATACTCGGGCAGAATGTCCGACGCGCCGATGCTGTTTGCCGTGCCGTCCCCGTCACCCGCCGTGTACGGATAGGAATTTTCAACCACAAGCACATCCTTCCCGTAAGCGTCGCTCACCTTCCGCAGCGTGTCCGTCAGATTTTCCATCGTTCCGTGCCAGAACGGATAGTAGGACACCGCAAAAATGTCGTAATCGACTTCCTTCTCTTTCAACTTCTGCGCCAGCGCGAGGGTGCCGGTCTGATCCTTGATATCCGTAAAGTGAACGGCAACGCGAATCTCTCGTCCCCGCTCCTTTGCCACATCCCTGACCGCCTGTGCGCCCGCCTGTAAAAGCATTCCCCTTGCAGACCAGTTGGTCTCCCCCGCCATACCGTTGTTGATCTCGTTGCCAATCTGCACCATCCCCACATCCGCCCCGGCATCCATAATCTCCCCCAGACTCTGCACCGTGAACGCGTAGAGCGCATCCGCCTTCTCCTCTATCGCCATGCCCTCCCAAGCCTTCGGGCACATCTGTTTCGACGGGTCAGCCCAGAAATCGGAATAGTGATAATCCACCAGAAGCTTCATCTGCTGCGCCGCCGCCCGCCTGCCAATCTCGGCTGCCGCCGCCGTGTCACAGTTACCGCCGCCGTAACCCTTTCCGTTCTCGTCGTAAGGATCGTTCCACACCCGGACCCGGATATAATTCACCCCGTTTTCCGCAAGTGTCTGAAAAATGTCCTGTTCCTGCCCGGCTTCATTATAATAGACGACACCGCTCGCCTCCTCCGCAAGCACGCTGGAAATATCCACGCCCCGAATGAAATTGTCTGTCTGTTCTTCGGCTGTCTGCTCCGTAACCGCCTGCCCTGCTGCCGCGGATTCCTGTTCCGTGACCGCCTGCCCCTCGGCTGCGGATTCCGGCTGTGACGCTTCGTCCGCCCCGCAGCCCGCAAGCAAAATAAACGCCGCCAGCACGCCTGACAGCACACGCCTTCTTCCTTCTCTCCTTTTTCCTGTCATTTCCGTTTTCCTCCGTTCCGCGTTATGACTGCTGGCACGCATAAGCAGACTCGAAATGCTTCGCATTTCTCGTTCGCGTTGCTCGCCAGAAGGTATCCTTCGCATGTGCTCATGCAAGCAAGGCACATACTCTGAATACCTTCTGACTCTGCTTATGCGCGCAAAACGGACAGCAGTATGGAATTCCATAGTGCTGCCCGTTGATGTTGTTGTGCGCTTTCAACTGATTAATGATGTCTTCCGTGGTGACCGCCATGATGCCCGCCGCCGTAACCTCCGCCATAACCGTTACCCTGTCCTGCATTCTGGTTCGTATTCTGTCTCACACAGGAATTGTCGCAGTAACCGTTCGCGTGATTGTAACCGCAGTAGCTCTGGCTTCCGTGGGTGTGATGCCCGCTCTGTGTGCATCCCTCCACATGGCAGACGCCTACCACACCGCAGGAACCGTCACAGTAGCCGTGTGCATGATTATAACCGCAATAAGTCTGGCTGTCGTGGGTATGATACCCCGTCTGCGTACAGCCCTCCACCGTGCAGACGCCTACCACACCGCAGGAACCGTCACAGTAGCCGCACGCGTGCGCATACCCGCAGTATGCCTGATCGTCGTGAAGATGGTACCCCGTCTCCTCACATCCGTCCACCGTGCAAACGCTGACCGCCCCGCAGGAACCGTCGCAATAACCTCCCGCGTGATTATATCCGCAATAAGTCGTACCGTCATGTGTGTGCAGCCCGGTTCTCGTACAATCCTCCACCGTGCACACGGAACAAACCGCATTTACCGCGGCACCTGCCTGACCGTGATGTCCATGAGCCGACACAGGCATAACGACCATTCCAGCCATCAGCAAACCTGCCGCTCCAAATGCAAATACTCTTTTCATCCGCACAGATGCTCACCTCCCTGATTCGTTACCTTCATCATATAAAGAAGGGTGGGCGTTGTCAATAGAGGCGGCGAAGAAATTGCAGCAAGTGCAAAGTCCTGAGCAAAACTGTTACATAAACATCGCCATATAAACCGGCAGATGAACCACATCCTCTTTATTTTTGCTTTTTTATACGCATCAACGGCTGCAAGTTATCAAAACAGTCCTTGCTCGTGCAAATTCACATAAAGGCACTTTTTATTCTCTCTATTTTTCACATAAAGGCACTTTTATTATTTCGTCGATTCCCGCATTTGCACCTCATACCCTAAAAGCGTGCGCCCCTGCGCCTCCTCCCCGTCCAGCATCCGCAGCAGCATACCGCACGCCTTTCTCCCAAGCTCCTCCACATTGAACCGGATGGAGGTGACGGTGGGGATGCGGTTTGCCAGCGTGGAACTGTCATAAAAGGAAACAACCTGCACCTGTTCCGGCACAGCAGCCCGTCTCGTCTGCAGCACATTCAGCACACAGCCGCACAGGAAATCATCCATGCATACGATACACTCGACCCGTTCGGTCAAAAGACTTTCCACAATCTTTTCCACTTCTCCTTCGTCTTCTATGTTTAGAAAAGTCTGCCTGCTGCCGTCCCAGCCCGGGTGCTCCGCAAAGGCGTCCTCAAATCCAAGCAGACGGTTTTTCGTGACAATATACTCTTCCCTGCCACCGATCAGCGCGAGGCTGCGGATGCCCCCGTCCAACAGCCTTCCCGTCAGTTCCCGGCAGGCGCCCCTGTGATCGTTGTCAATCTGGACCACCTTTGCCTCATCGGTACTGCCGATCGCCACAAAGGGCACGCCGTTCTCCTGCAAATATCGCATGGGCGCGTCATCCGCCAGTGTTCTTGTGAGAATCGCCCCGTCGATCTTGCGGTTTGTCACCGCCCGCTCAAGCTGTGTAATCTTGTCGGCGGTTACCATAGAGAGCAGTACATCATACCCCGCCTCGGACGCCGTCCGGCTGATTCCCATCATGCACTTCTGGAAAAAAGGCAGTTCCACGATATTATAATCTCCGGGCAGCACCAGTCCCAGATTAAAAGTCTTGTTCTGCGCAAGCCCCTTCGCCACCACATTCGGACTGTAATGATGCGCTTCGATATACGCCTGCACCCTTTTTCGCGTCTCCTCCCCGATCCTGCCCTTGCCGGACATGGCTCTCGACACGGTGGTTTTCGATACGCCCAGTTCCTGCGCGATATCCGCAATTGTGAGATTCTTTTCTTCCATAATAAAATCTACTCCCTTCCCGCTCAGTTGCGCAAGCGGTTGCTCTATTTCAGATTACCAGATTCAGGCTGATTGCGCAACCGGATTTGGGAATCGCGCGCCAGACACGCGCCCGACTATACTTTTTAGTCGATTTTGCTTCAAAAATATGATATACTTGAGTCATCCCATATTTTATAATTTAATACAGAAAAAGGAGGCTTGTTATGAAAAAAATGACTCGGAAAGCCGTACATCTGCTTCTTGCCATATCCGTTTTTCTGGGGTGCGTTCTCTCCATCCCCGCTCCGGTCAAAGCCGTTTCTCCGGATCCGATGGAAGTCCATTTTATGGATGTAGGGCAGGGTGACGCCACGCTCGTCACCTGCGGCGGACATGCCATGCTGATCGACGCCGGCGACGACACCAAAGGCACAGCGATCCAGAATTATCTTAAAAAACAGAAGATTACCAAACTGGATTATCTGATATTGACCCACCCGGACGCCGACCATATCGGCGGCGCGCCCGTCGTCATTACGAAATTTAAAGTCGGAAACGTCTTTGTCTCCAACTTTGAAAAGAACAACAAAACCTATCAGAAACTGATTCAGTCGCTGGATGACAAACAGGTCAAGGCATTGACTCCAAAGGTCAATTCCCAATACACACTGGGAACAGCAAGCATTACCATACTTGGGCCGGGCAAATCTTACGACAATCCCAACGACGCCTCCATCGCGCTGCTTCTGAAAAACGGAACCCGCTCTTTCCTGTTTACGGGAGACGCCGGAGAGGGCGCCGAGAAGGATATCTTAAAGACAGGCATTGACATCTCCGCGGATGTATATAAGGTCGGTCATCACGGCAGCAAGTACTCTACCTCGAAAGATTTTTTCAAAGCGGTCGCTCCTTTTTATGCGGTCATCAGCTGCGGGGAAGGTAATTCCTACGGGCATCCTCACGCGGAAACGCTAAACACGCTCCGCACAAGCGGCGTCATGGTTTACCGGACCGACGAGGCAGGCACGATCATCGCGTCCACAGACGGCAAGTCGATCTCCTTCAACGTGCCCGCGTCCGAGAGCTGGAAGGCAGGCGAACCCACAGGAAGCGGCGCTGACTCCGCAAAATCCACTGCCGACGCAAAGACGACTACTGCGGCACAGACACAGAAAGAAAGCGCACCCGCCGTGGAAGAAAAACCACAGGAAAGCGCGCCCGTTGTCACCAATGAGCTGACCTACGTTTTAAATGTCAAGACAAAGAAATTCCACCGACCCACCTGCCATTCCCTGCCAACAAAGAACAGACAGGACAGCTCCGAGAGCCGGGAAAGCATTATCGCGCAGGGGTACGATCCTTGCAAGAATTGTAATCCGTAACAAGAATCCGTTTATCCTACACCCGGTAGCCGCTCAGCTCCCCGTTCATAACGGAAATGGCTGAAAACGTGTCCGCCGTCGTCGTCTTGATGCTCTTCATCTCCTCGTCGATGGCGGAAATCAGCTCTGAAAGCTGAATAATCTCCGCATTGTTTTCCTCGGAGGCGCCGCCAACAGATTCCATCGCCGTACTGATCTTTTGAAGGCCCCCGGCATATTCTTCTATATTCTTCAGAAGCTGCTCCATAGAAACCCTGATTTCGTCGGATTTCTCCGCAAAGCCGTGGGACAGCCCGCCGAATTTCTGATAATCCCCGGATATTTCGTTCTCCAGAAATTGAAGCATCTTATCCGCCAGCGCGCCTAGCCCTTGAATTGCCTCCACTACCTCTTTGCTCATCTTCTGGATCTCATTCGCCGCCTCGTTGGTGTTGCCCGCAAGCGAACCGATCTCTCCCGCCACCACGGCAAAGCCTTTTCCCGCTTCTCCTGCCCTCGCCGCCTCTATCGACGCGTTCAGCGCCAGCAGGTTTGTCTGCCCGGAAATACCGAGAATCGTCTCCGAAAGCTCCTTGATCCGAAGCACCGCCTCAGCCCGTTTCTTTTCCTCCTGCAGCATCTTTGACATTCTCTCGACATTTTTGCCAATTCCCGCAAAGGAAGTCTGCGCCGTGTCGTTCAGTTCTGTGGACGAGGCATTGATCTCCTGCAAGCCGATCGTATTTCCCGCCACCACCTCGACAATGTTCTGGATGTCCCTGTATACAAACTCCACCTGCTCGCTCACTGTCCCGACGGACGCCGCGATTTCCTCGGAAGCCGCCACCATCGAGTGTATGGTGTCATTGATACCCGCCACCTGCGCGGCGGACCCCGATACGTGGGTATTGATATCGCTCATTTTCGTCTCAATACTTCCGGTTCCGCCCTTAATCTCCCTGACTGTATTCGCCGTCTTTGCCAAAAGCTGGTTCAGGCTGTTTCCGATCACTTCCAACTCATCCCCGGAAGTGATGCTTAACACCTTCGTCAGATCCCCGTCGTCGGACGCAACCTCCAGAATTTTATTATTTACCTTAATGAAATTGCGCCGCATCCTGACCGCAACCAGAACCGCCGCTATGATGGCAAACAGCAAAGCCGCGCCCACCGCAAACAAAATATTGCGTATCAGACTGTTTAGGGAGGTCTGTATAGATGACGCCTCGTAGTCCACTGCCACGATACCGAGCACCTTGCCGTCAAGCGAAATCGGCGCGTAGCCGCTGTAGAAAGTACCCCACTCGTCGGTGAAAGGGTCCGCCGTCACAGACGATGCGCCCTGCATTGCCTCAAACATGGCGTCCTGTGCCTCATAGTCCTCCGCGTATTCGCCCGGATCGTCCGGATCCGTGTCCACCACAAACTGAAACAATCTTGCATCTTTTGGCATCAGCGTGTAAACGTAGGTAACCGAATCGCCCACCAGAAAGAAACTCAGGCTGTCTTTCACCGCCGTAAGTGACGCCTCGTCCCCCTCCATAGCCTTCGCAAAAACCGCTCCGTCCACATTTTCCGCGGCAATCACCGCAATCTCCATCACGTCGTCCTTACATTTCTTTTCCAGAAAGCTGCCCATATTTGAATAGGCGACGCTCCCCACAATCAATGCTACTATAATGGCTGATCCTAAAATAAAGAGAAAAAGCTGCGCTGCAATACTTAGTTTCTTTGTCTTCATACCCTCTGCCTCCTCCTTTGTGGAACTGACCGCAAAAGTATCTGATTTATTATAGAAGAAAACGGAGGATACGGGAATGCCTGTGGTATACATTGTCGTTTTTTTGGTATACTTTGCTCCTATTGGTTTACATAACTATAGAATCCCTCTTTTTTACAATCTCCAGAAAGTCCTTTTTTGTCTCCTCATACTTGGAAGGATCACGCAGGATTGCCGACGGATGATAGGTCGCGTTCAGCGCGCAGTCCTTTCGGCATGTCCATGTGCCGTGCTGTCTGGTAATTTTAAAATCCGGTGAAATGATACGCTGCGCGGCGACACGCCCCAGACACACAATGATCTTCGGCTTTAGCAAAAACGTCTCATATTTCAGGTAGGGGAAGCACGCCTCCTTTTCTTCCTCCTTGGGATCACGGTTTCCGGGCGGATGACATTTCAAAATGTTTGTGATATAGATTTCTTCCCTGCTAAGCCCGCAGTCCTGTAAAAGGCGGTCCAGAATTTCCCCGGAGCGCCCCACAAAGGGAATGCCCTGCTGGTCCTCCTGCGCGCCGGGCGCTTCCGCGATTACCATGATGTCCGCCTCTTGGCTGCCTCGTCCCATGACGGGAAGGTTTCTGGTGCGGCTTAGGGGGCATTGGGCACAGGCGAGTATGTGTTGTTCTATGTCGGTCCCGGTGGGTTGCATGGGTGGGCTCCTTCTCTTTTAGGGCACTTTTATGAAGTAAGTTTGTCAAAACATTCCCTAATTACATAAATTTTATCATATTTCATGCCACCCGCCTATCCCTCAATCCGGCAGACTATCCTCCACACACAACGCCCCATACCCCACGTATGTCAAGTTAATGCCACAAACTTTTTTCACTTTTTTTGAGTGAAAATCGCTGAAACCCGTATAACTTCGTGGGGGCGTATGGTTCGCTAATGCTAAGTCAGGGCAAAATTGACGGTGAATTAGTGTCAAGTAAAAAGCATAACTTTTTGGAAATATATAATTTTATCAAAAAGCACGATTGAACTGTTTAAACTCAATCGTGCTTCTTTAATCTCTATAACTTACTGATGCCACTCTTTTCGCAACTGTTCAAAATCAAGAGGTTTCCATTCCTCTTTCCATAAATGCCAATATGGGATTTCGTTAGAGGATGGTTTATTTTCTTTACATTCATCAATTTGAACTACTGATGGCATAACTATTGCTTCTCCAATCAATAACGCTTCACCAGCTGAAAGTGATGGTAGTTTTTCTATTAAATTTCCAAGCGTATCAGGCAACAGTCGTTTTTCTTCGTATTTCTTTCACCAACTGTTGTACTATACTCGCCGGCCACATCTCCGATGGCTTTATTTTCCCATCTTCCATACATTTTTTGTAACATCGCTTTGCTATCTGAATCGCTTTTTCTTCATCCCCATTCTGCACCAGTTTCCGATAAATATCTCTATCATTCTTAGAATACTTTTGCCTTGTTACCTTCTCAAACTTCTCCGCAAACCGTTCACAACATATATAAGATTCCCTGATAGTGGGCATCTCACCAAAGTATGCAAACATCCATATTTCAAAGCACGGGTTAGACCATCCGGCATTAATATCATTTTTCTCTGCCAGCCTTATAATCTCATCAAAATCCTTTACCTGATCCCTGTCAAAAACAATCCATGGAATACGATACTGTGATTCTGCATCGGTAAGTTCCATCGCCCGTTTCACCAGTTCTGCGGTCTTCGCCTTTTCCACTTTTATTACCAGATGGTTTTTTAGCTCCACGGGAATACTATCTCTCAAGCCTTCAAAATAATTCTTCTCTGTTTCCTCCGTATCAGTTACAATCAGGTAATACCCTAATTCAGGTATCCTTGTCCCTACCCGCTTATTCCGGTCTTTTCGTTTCCCAGCCCTGCGGTCGCTAGATTTTCCATTCCCCTTACTCGTCATCCAAAGTCCTCCCAGTCAGCATTTCCATGGGCTTCAAGGCAGGAATGGCCCCATAAATGCCTGTCAGATATTTTTTAGACAAAGCCTCGTCTCTACGTACTTTATTGCCTTCTTCATCTTTAAAATCAGCCAGAGAATATAATTCAGAAACTCCATCCCTGTTTTTATTGACCAGCCAAATTTCATCTCGACGAAGCAATTCATTAGAAAACTGCCAAACATCATGTGTCGTAAAAATCAACTGTGCATTCTGCGTATTGATTTCTGGGGACAAAAAGGTCAATATAATATTCCGTACCAACAACGGGTGCAGTCTGGCATTTAACTCATCAACAAACAGTGTACCCCCATGATCCAGCACCTCTTTTAAGGAAGGATAGAGCGCAAACATTTTTAGCGTACCGCTGGACTCCAATTTTAAAGGAATAGAAGCCAGTTCCTGACTGTCCACCATTTTGTGAAGCGCATCAATCTTATAACCTTTTCCTGTATCTTTCTCATCGTCCTGCCGCAACTCTTCTACATGAAAATCCTGAATTGCCTCATCAAACGATGCAAAATACTTCACTACATTCCCTTGTACTTCCTTGCTGTCTACAAAATCTTCCGGAAGCACTCTTGATCGAAAGAAATTTTCTGCCGGATCTCCAAAATCAAGAATCTCATTATTCAAAAACCAATCTCTTACCTTTTTTAACTTATCGATCCGCAATTTTGTTCCTAAAGAAACAATAAGTGTTTCTTTATTTAAGGATGCTTTGATATTTTCTATATGGCTTTTAGAGAAACCATTCATTTCCAATTCTTCACCTTTTTTTCGGTAAAAAATTGTTCTATAGTTGTTTCTTGATGTTTTTGCTTTGGAATACAGCCATTCCTCTACCACTTCATCGCCTTTCAACGAAAATCCATATTGATAAATTTTTCCGCTATTTTCAGCATTATCTACATAAAATACCTCAAATGTAGTTTCCTCGTCACAACTTCTTCTATCAAACAAAAAAGGAGTAACTTTCATATAATTATTCTCTGTTTTCCGGCGACCGTCTTCCTCTCCTCCAAAGTTAAAGGATTCTGACACATAGTAAGTCATATAATCAAATGCATCATATACATTAGACTTTCCACTCGCATTGGCTCCGTAAATTGCAGCAACCTTTAGTAGTTTGTCATTGGCAATATCCACCACATGGCTTTCATGTTCCGTGATCTTAGTAGCTGATAAATCTAGTGATACTTCATCCCGAAATGATTTGTAATTTTTAAAGTTAAACTGTATCAGCATAATAATCTCCTCATTCTTTATCAAAACTTTATTATATTATATCCTATATCCAACAAAAATCAACATCTAATTTAAATAAAATCTAAAATTAGATGCTGATTTTTACGCAATATGCATTATATCCATTTATATTAAAAATCTAAACAAATCCCGCTAGTTTGCCCAGCAAAATTTTAGTCAGTACATAACAACACTTTATTAGACAATATATATGCCAAAACAAAGTGCTTATTCCCCTAAAAATATACTCTCATTTACATAGGCAGACTATTTTCAACACAAATCGCCCCATACCCCGCGTGTGTCAAGTTATTGTCACAAACTTTTTTCACTTTTTTTGATTGAAAATCGCTGAAACCCGCATAACTTCGTGGGGCGTGTGGTTCATTATTGCTAAGTTAGGGCAAAATTGGTGACAAATTATTGTCAAGTTGGAATGTCCGAAACAGCCTTCAGGATTTCCTCTGTAATCCCCGCCATATTCCTGTCTGCCGCATAAAGTTCCGCTCCCTGATTCTTTAACTGCCTGACCAAACCTACTGCATCTGGCACCGAACGTGACAGCCTGCTCATATTATAGACAAATACCCCATTATAAGTCCCGGCATTCCTTAAAAGTTTTTGCAGTCCGGGGCGGTCTGTCCGCAGACCGGAGATACCGTTGTCAGCATAAATATCTATCTCTGTCCGCTCTCCCCACATGCCCCGGATTTGCCCTGTCAGCACTTCTGCCTGATGCCGTACTGCCACCTGATCCGGATTCCCTACTCTTGCATATATCGCTGCCCTCATTCTGTCTCCTTTCCATTTTCGCGGAAGTTCCACATGATTTCAACTCTTTTGTCTTTATAAACGTGTATTTTCTTAATAAATATATCAACTACTTCCTGTGTCAGCATTTCCAGGTGGGAATACCGGATGATCTGCTTCATATCTTCCTCCGCCCTGCGGTATTCCTCCCGAAGCTGTTCCAGTTCTTCCCCCTGCGCATCTGCCTCTGCCGACAACTGGATCGTCTGCTCTTTTATGCTGTCCGCCTTCTGTCTGTAGCTTTCCGCAGATACTCTGCCGCAGGCATAACTTTCATATAAGGCGTCTGCCTCTGCCTGAAGCTCCTTCTTCCTTCTCTTGCAGTCTGCTATCTTCTTTTCCGTCCTCACAATACAGGACTTTTGGAAAGAAACAAGGCTTTGTTTTTCTTTTACGGCATTTCCGCGCACCATCAGTTCCCGGTTCAGCATCATCAGCACGGTTTCCTCCAGCAGATCGGCGGAAAAGTATGTACAGCACTCCGGTATCTGCAAAACAGCGTGTTTCCGGCACTCAAACCTGCGGTATTTATTCTTCCCCCGTATAGGCTTGTAAGTCATGGAATAACCGCATCCGCCGCAGAACAGTTTCCCCACAAGTGGGTTTTTCTCCCCTTTTCTGGAAGTGTCCGCATCTTTACGGAACAGGCATACCTTTTCGTAATCTTCCGGTGTAACAAGCGGCTCATGGTGGTCTGGTATCACTTTCCATTCTTCCATTGGTACAGCGATACCGTTTTTACTGCCTACAGACTTACGCTTTGATTTCCCGTAGGCCATCTCACCCAGGTAGAAACGGTTATTCAGGACAGCCCGGACAGACACATGATCCCACGCCTGCATCCTGCCGTCTTTATCCGCCCGCTCCGGGTGGCGCATCTGTGTTTTGGTCAGTATCCCCTTTTCATTGAGAATCCTTGCGATCTGGGTGCTTCCATTCCCTCTAAGGGCAAGGGCAAAAATATAACGCACGATCTCCGCTTCCTTTTCGTTCACTACAACCGTATTTTTTAATTCCCGGCTTTTCTCATACCCAAAAGGTGCCTGTCCGAAAACATATTCCCCGCTGGCGCATTTATTTTCAAATGAAGCCTTAACCTTTACAGATATATCCTTGCTGTATAGGTCATAAAGAAGCGTCTGGAATGCCGTATCAATAGGGGTTGTGCTTCCCGCATGGTCGCGGCTGTCGTAATGGTCGTTTACTGCGATAAACCGCACCCCCATGAACGGGAATATCTGGTTCATGTAGGTTCCAAGCTCGATATAATCCCTTGAAAAACGGGACATATCCTTGACAAGTACACACCCTATCTTATTTTCCCTGATCTCCTTTAACATTCTCTGCATCCCCGGCCTTTCCATGCTTGTGCCGGAATAGCCGTCATCACAAAACTCAGAGACTTCTTTTCCCCTCAGTTCCTCATTGCCGCGTATGTAGGCATGGAGCATGACCCTTTGGCTGCTGATGCTGTTGCTCTCATCCTTGTCATCCGCATCTTCCAGTGACAGCCGCAGGTAAATGGCAAGTTTATCCATTTGCAAGCACCCCTTCCAGCAATTCATTCGTATAGGCAAACTGTACTTCTATCCTTTTCCCCGGATAGACATAAATCCTCCGGATCAGGGATTCTATCATTTCCTTTGTCAGTTCCCTGCCGCTTTTCAAACGGAGAAGGGCACGGGCAGCCGCAAGGTATTTCCCTGATACGTTATCCAGGTTCTTCCTGTCCGCTTCCAGTTCTTCCTTCTGCCGGTTTAAGTCATGCAGCCTGCCTTCCTGCCGCATCTTATACGCGACATACTCACTCTGAGGGATAATGCCCTCACGGTATTCCACATATTTTGTCCGTTCTTCTTCTTTTGCGGCGGCAACAGACCTTTCCGCTTTCCTGATTTTTGCATCAATTTCCGCACCTTTTTCCCGGATCTGCTCTTTCACGATCTCTGTATATTTCTTCATTTTCCCCAGATACACAGAAAACTCCATTTTAAGGAGCGGCATCAGAATATCCACCAGTTCCGCCTTTGAAATGCGGTTCGACGCCGGGCATCCTTCCACTTTTGTCTGCCCGCCGTTTAAGCAGAAATACCCGTCCAGCCTTGCCTTGCTGCCGTCCGCATAGGTTTTCACATAACTATGTCTTGTCATTTTCCTGCCACATACGCCGCAGTAAAGCACACTGTCAAAAATATTCTCCCCTATCGGGCACCCTTCCGTCGGATGCGTATAGGATTTTGTCCTCTCATGGAGCCTTTCACACACTTTTGCCGCCTCTGCGAATATTGCCGCATCAACAATGGGGGCATGGGTGTTTTCCCTGACCACCCATTCACCTTCTGCTTTATGGATACGGTTTTTTTCGTCCCTGGCAGTGATGGAAGTCCGCCCCTGCACCAGCTTTCCGGTATACGTCTCACTTTTCAGGATGCGTTCTACGGCGCTCTTGTCCCATCCCTTATATGCCCCGGATTCCGGCATAAAAAATACTTCCCCGGTTTTCTTATATACAGAAGGCGGATTGACTTTCTGCCTGTTCAAGTCATCCGCTACCGCCGTGAAACTGCCTGTCTCGATAAACAGGCTGAAAATATGCTTCACAATCCCTTCCGTATTTTCATCCGGTAAAAGCTTCCGTATTTTTTTATCCCACCCGGCTTTATAGCCGTAGGGCGGCGGCCCTCCTACATAGGAGCCTTCCTGCCGTCTCTGTTTCAAATGCTGCTTCGCCTTTACGGAAAAATCCTTTGCATACATATCATTGACAAGGTTTTTTATCTCCGCTGCCATCTGCTTCGTATTGCTTCCCCGCATCCCCGTGTCGAGGCCATCAGCAACCGCAATGAAGCGGACGCCCAGAAACGGGAATATTTTCTCAATATAATTCCCCGCTTCCAGATAGTTCCTGCCAAACCGGGAAAGGTCTTTGACCACCACGCAGTCAATGCTTCCTAGCCTTATATCCTGCATAAGCCTCTGGAACTCATCACGGTTGAAGTTGCTTCCTGTTTTCCCCAGGTCAACATAACGGTCTACAATCTCTATCCGCTCTGTCCCTTCCCTGTTAAAATCTTCGATATATTTTTCCGCAATCTTCACCTGAACTTCAACAGATTCATTCTTTTTCTTGTCCTGATCGGATGAGAGCCTTGCGTAAATGCCTGCTTTATAACATATTTTTGCTTCTTTTACCGCCACAGCAGGGGCGGAAGTCCTCTTTGACACTCTCCCCATGCTATGCGCTCC
>ERZ779637.640-NODE-640-length-20621-cov-5.948459_pt1 | contig 20621 bp, 18 predicted proteins | sample MGYA00514196_ERZ779637 | MGnify/ENA primary metagenome ERZ779637 (study PRJEB29562, sample SAMEA4376700) | mouse gut metagenome | isolation source: Cecum | study: EMG produced TPA metagenomics assembly of the A DSS colitis mouse model was used to assess the...
AGTCGAGAACAAACAGAAATTATAACTTGTGTGCAAATTTGCAGAGTGCAGGGATTCCAATTACTTATGAGATGCTTGTGGATTCCTTTCCAAATGCGGTGATTACAAGAGCACACTATGCAAGTTACTTGCTAGAAAAGGGTTATGTCAAAAGTAGAAATGAGGCTTTTGACCGATATCTAGGAGACCATACACCGTATTTTGTGCATCGAGAGAAAATTACGCCAGAGGAAGTTATTGAGGTGACTCTAAAGGCTGGTGGAATACCTATTTTAGCACACCCGTTGCTGTATCATCTTGGAGGGGAGCAACTAGACCTTTTGGTGCATAGGCTAAAAGATACTGGATTGATGGCAATGGAGTGTATTTATAGCACGTTTTCGCCGTCGGACGAGAGACAGATGAGAGCACTTGCAAAAAAATATCATTTGTTGCCATGTGGCGGTTCTGATTTTCATGGAGACACGAAACCGGGACTTGATCTTGGTATTGGTTTCGGGAAACTTTCCGTATCAGAAGAAATTTTAACAGATTTAAAAAAGACACTTCAGACGAAAATTTTATTTACGGACTTGGACGATACATTGCTTGACAAAGATAAAAAGATTTCGGATAGAACAAGACAAAAGATTTTAGAATTGCTGTCGAGGGGACATCATTTTGTACTGGCAAGTGGAAGATCACTCAACAGTATCCTTGATGTGTTACAAACGCTTGATATACAGAATTATAATACAAAGGGTAAGATTTATATTTCGGCATATAATGGAGCTGTGCTTTATGACTGTACAGATGGTGCAGTGATAGAACAATACAGTGTTCCTATGGTGACAGCACAAGCAATTTTTGATATGGCTTTGGAAAGAGAAATTCATATCCAAACATATACAGATACACATATTGTGAGTTGTGCGGAAGACAAAGAACTTGTATTTTATAGAAAAGCGATTCATCAGCCATTTATAATCAATACAGATTTGGAGAAAGAGCTTGTACATGCGCCGTTTAAACTGCTTGCGATTGATATAGATAATCGGGAACGGCTAGAGGAGTTGCGCAGAGCAGTTGAGGCATCAGAGATTGCAAAGGATGTCACTTGTGCATTTTCTAACGCGCGTTATTTGGAATTTTATCATAAAAAGGCTGGAAAAGGAAATGCGCTACGTCATCTGTGCAACGCAATACATGTCCATATTCAAAATTCTGTTGCGGCAGGTGATGAAGAAAATGATATTTCTATGTTGGAAGCTGCGGGCATTGGTGTCTGTATGATAAATGGGCGTCCAGCGGTAAAGAAATGTGCAGATTATATTACAACATGCGACAATAACAATGATGGTATGGTGGAGATTATTGATCGGTTTTTCTGAAAACGAGATTCTAATAAAAATAAAACAGAAGTGAAAGGGATGGAGATAACAATGAACGAAAAGAAAATAGCATTTGCAGAGAGAGTTGAACAGAATAGTAAAAATTATTTTCCCAAGGATTTATTTGACTTAAAGGTTGCAAAGGCAATGTTAAGTCAGTTTCATCTTAATTTTGGACTTGATACATTAATGACAGACAGGCATGGTAGTATTCTTATGAAAATTGGAGAGTTTGGAGATTTTGTTCCAGATGTTGTCAACAAACCTGGCAATAAAATTCGAGTGAAGGGTAGAACAGTATGTCATATTTATGCAAAATATGACAACGTTGCAAAAGAGAAATTTGAGGTGGTAAATAAGCTTCTTAACACATATATTGAGACATTGGAAGATTATTGTGGGAAATCGTATCTGGCTAGCGAGCAGGCAGTCTATATTGATGAACTGGAACAGCAGTTGGAGAAAGATGCAGATCATGCAAAGTATTCTAGCGAGAATGATCCGCTGACAGGACTTTTAAACAGAAATCATTTTATTAGCCATATGAAGGAACTTGCAGAGCGAGAGGTAGTTCCTACAGCAGTGATCTGCGTGAATATCAATGACTGGAAATTTGTTGATAATCATTTTGGCGAGGAGGAGAGTGATCGGCTGGTTGTTACAGTGGCAGAAATTCTGAAAAACAAAACGCAAGAGGCAGGTTTTGCACATGCTGTGCTAGGTAGAGTGGAAGGAGATGTATTCCATGTATTACTGCCGCTTATAGAGGAAGAAGAAGCGAAAGCTTATTGCGATGCAGTACAACAAGCATGTGATAGCTTCGAGGATGATAAATTGGCACCCAGTGTTGCAGTGGGGTGTGTGATGCGCACGAATGTTGAGGAAAGCTTTAAGGATATTCTTTCAGATGCAGAGTATGCAATGTTAGAGAATAAGTTTTTAATTAAAAATGCCCCGGGATATAAGGAGCGATTGGAAAAAGGATTAAGTAGTTGTTTATAAATCTAAAATAATTATTAAGTGCAATAAACTTTAAAAATGAAAGAAAAAATGAGATATTATGAGTAAATGGAAGAAAATGGGATATAATAAGATTTAAATCCGTTTGCAGAACGCGCAACAAGAAATTATTATATGATTTGTTAGCACTCAATAGATAAGAGTGCTAATTGAAAAGCGGATAATATTTTTTCATAAACATAAGGAGGCATTTCATATGAAATTAGTACCATTAGGAGACAGAGTCGTATTAAAGCAGTTGGTTGCAGAGGAGACAACAAAGTCTGGTATCGTATTGCCAGGACAGAACAAAGAAAAGCCACAGCAGGCAGAGGTAATTGCTGTTGGACCAGGTGGTGTTGTCGATGGAAAAGAGGTTAAGATGGAAGTGAAAGTTGGCGACAACGTAATCTTCTCTAAGTACTCTGGAACAGAAGTTAAGATTGATGATGAAGAATTTATCATCGTAAAGCAGAACGACATTCTGGCTGTTATTCAATAACTGGGAAAAGTACTAAGGCTATTGCAAAGAACACTGCTACAGTGTTCTTCGCATAAAATAGTTTCACTAAGAATTTATATTTGGAGGATGATGGAATCATGGCAAAGGAAATTAAATATGGAGCAGAGGCTCGTAAGACATTGGAGACAGGTGTAAATAAGCTTGCAGACACCGTTAGTGTGACATTAGGACCTAAGGGAAGAAATGTTGTTCTTGATAAGTCTTTCGGTGCGCCACTCATCACAAATGATGGCGTGACAATCGCAAAGGAGATTGAACTTGAGGATGCATTTGAGAACATGGGTGCACAACTTGTTAAGGAAGTTGCTACCAAGACAAATGACGTAGCTGGTGATGGAACAACGACAGCGACTGTTCTTGCACAGGCAATGGTTAATGAAGGAATGAAAAACCTCGCAGCAGGTGCAAATCCAATTATCTTGAGAAAGGGTATGAAAAAAGCTACAAACTGTGCAGTGGAAGCAATCGCATCTATGAGTGCTAAGGTGAATGGAAAGCAGCACATTGCAAGAGTGGCAACTGTTTCTTCTGGTGATGAGGAAGTTGGAAATATGGTAGCGGACGCAATGGAGAAAGTTTCTGGAGATGGCGTTATCACAATCGAAGAATCTAAGACCATGCAGACAGAGCTTGACTTGGTAGAAGGTATGCAGTTTGACCGCGGATATATTTCTGCTTACATGGCAACAGACATGGATAAGATGGAAGCAACTATGGAAGATCCATATATCTTGATTACAGATAAGAAAATTTCTAATATTCAAGAAATTCTTCCGGTATTGGAGCAGGTAGTACAGTCTGGCGCAAAGCTTTTGATAATTGCTGAGGATGTTGAGGGTGAAGCACTTACAACTTTGATTGTCAATAAACTTCGTGGCACATTCAATGTAGTGGCAGTGAAAGCTCCAGGATATGGTGATAGAAGAAAGGCTATGCTTGAGGATATTGCAATTCTTACAGGCGGTCAGGTAATTAGTGAGGAGCTTGGTCTTGACCTTAAGGAAGCAACATTGGAGCAGTGTGGACGTGCAAAATCTGTTAAGGTACAGAAAGAGAATACAATTATCGTTGACGGCGAGGGCGAAAAGGCTGCAATTGATGCTAGAATTTCACAGATTAAGAAACAAATTGAGGAGACTACTTCTGACTTTGATAAAGAGAAGTTACAAGAGAGACTTGCAAAGCTTGCAGGTGGTGTTGCAGTAATCCGTGTTGGCGCAGCAACAGAGACAGAGATGAAAGAAGCAAAACTTCGTATGGAGGATGCACTGAATGCTACAAGAGCAGCAGTGGAAGAAGGTATTATCGCAGGTGGCGGTTCTGCATATATTCATGCATCAAAGAAGGTTGCAGAGCTTGTTGAGACACTTGAGGGTGACGAAAAGACAGGTGCTAAGATTGTGCTGAAGGCATTAGATGCACCATTGCATATTATTGTTGCAAACGCAGGTCTTGAAGGAAGCGTTATTGTAAATAAGGTAAGAGAGTCTAAGGCTGGTATTGGCTTTGACGCTGCAAAGGAAGAATATGTTGATATGGTGGAAGCTGGTATTCTTGATCCAGTAAAAGTGACAAGAAGCGCATTGCAGAATGCATGTTCTGTAGCGAGCACACTTTTGACAACAGAATCTGTTGTGGCAAATATCAAAGAGGATACACCAGCAATGCCAGCAGGCGGTCCTGGAATGGGCGGAATGATGTAATTGTGGGAAGAAGTCGAATGGACTTTACGACTCATATTAGGAGAACGCAAATATAGCGTTCTCCGTTTTTATGCGCAGACCCGTGCAGAGGAAATAAGCTGCTAAGGCGGCGCACGGGTCGCGTGGCGAGTAGGGGAAGCAACTTTCCCTACTCGATTGCACACGGCACCCAAATGAAATTTGTCATCAAACCGATTTATCAGTTCGCTGACGAGTGCCCGGTGCGCAAGCGGGGGAAGATAAATCTTCTCTACTCGATTGCACATGGACGTGGAAAGGAACTATGCAAATAGAATACAGCGTGAAAGGTACTTCTAACTGCCTGTGGCAGTTTCCACTCACAGCCAAAGCTGCTTTGCAGGGAAGTACTAAGTCTTACGCCGAAAAAAGCCAAAGGCGGCATGGGGGATTTTATGGTAGAACACATTAAGAATTGTGATAGCATTCATTTGTTTCGGAATATTAATGAGAATGAAATTGAAAAGATGTTTCGGTGTTCCAAGACAGTAGAGCGTTTTTTTGAGGATGGAAATTATATATTCCGTCAGGGAGAGACCCCGAAAAATCTGTTTTTGGTGTTGGAGGGAAACGTGATGATTTCCAAAGATTTTGCATCAGGGAAACGAGATGTACTTTTTATAGTAGGACAAGGTGACATCTTTGGAGAAATGTTTCTGTTTGCAGATACCAAGGCATATTGGTATGATGCTATCGCGCAGGAGAAAGTGCGAGTGCTTGAGATTCCATGGGAATTTTTTTATTGTTTTTGCAGTAATGCTTGTGAACATCATCGTATGATTACTAGAAATATGCTTGAAATTCAGTCTGAAAAAAACTTTAAAATGACCAGAAAATTACATTTGCTATCGGGAACAACATTGCGTGAGCGTATTGCATTATGGTTGATGGAACAGGCTGCAGATGGCAATATTGTAAAACTTACTATGAATCGTGAAGCGTTGGCGGACTATCTTGGCACAACCAGACCATCACTGTCTAGGGAACTAATGAAAATGCAACAGGAACATTTAATTGAGACGAAGAAAAATATAATTAAAATTGTGGACCGCGAAGCGTTGGAGACATTGTATTAAGAAAAAAACATAAAAAATTAAAAAATGTAACAATTGTTACAGATATTTTCTTGAGAATCCAATATACTAAAATCACAAAAGAACACAACATAAGAATAATTGGTAGATTTTTTTATAAAAGGAGGAATTATCATGACAGACAACGCACAGGTAAGCAATTTGGTAAATCTTTTGGACGGATATGCAACAAAGGGTGGACATCATCTCAATGTAAACGTGCTAAACAGAGACACGTTATTGGATGCACAGAAGCATCCTGAGAACTATCCGCAGCTCACGATTAGAGTTTCAGGCTATGCTGTAAATTTTATTAAGCTGACGCCAGAGCAGCAGGCGGATGTAATTTCAAGAACCTTCCATGAGGCAATTTAAACTAACTTTATAATTCCATTAAAAACAGAGAGTGCCATCTATAACAGATGGTGCTCTCTGTTTTTATGCACACGGACGCGGAGAGGAAATAAGCAGCAAATCTACCCGCGTCCGGCGCGCGAGTAACTCGATTGCACACGGGCACCCAAGTGAAATTTGTCATCAAACCGATTTATCGGTTCGTTGACGGGTGCCCGGCGCGCGAGTAGAAGAAATAAGCCGCTAAGGTGGCGCACGAGTCGCGCGGCGAGTGAGGAAAGTATATCGGTGAAGCTGATAGGTGTCCAAACGATGTGCAAGTAGGGAAGTAGCTGACGTCTTGTAACGTAATTTCCTACAGATCCTTAGGAAAGAATAGACAGAAAACACAAAAAAAGGTAGAATAAAACTATTGATATTACAAAAGGAGTGTGTGGCGAAAATGCATTTTGAATTTAGTATTGGTATTATATGGATGCTGATTTCCCTTACAGGTGTTTTTATACCATTGGTAGGTATTTTTGTGTTGATGGGAAAAGAACAAAGCAAATCATCTACAAATCTGATGGTTGCAAACATTGGTTGTCTTATTATGAATGGGGCTTATTTCTTGCTGCTTCGGACCGAAAGACCCACAGAGGCAACCATGGCGTTAAAGATGGAATATCTTGGAAATTTTTTGTTTTATTTCTTTTTTATTAAATTTATTCTTTCCTATATGCAAATTGATGTGCGGCACAAGTGGGTCAGAATTTTAACATATTTGTGGATGCTATTTGAAGTGGCAGTCATTGCAGTTGTGTGGGATGACACCAGACGAGAGGAAATGTTTGCCCATCACGATCTTGAGGTGGAATCCGAATTTGGCTATCACTTTTTTAGTATGCAAGGAGGTATTGTATATAAGATTCGGTATGGCTTTTTATTAGGTTGTTTGCTCTGCTTAATTGTGTATATGATTATTAAGAGGGTTCATATTAGAAAACAGGGCGGAGATGAGAAACATAATTTATCGCATTTGATTGTCGCTAAGTTTGTGATTCTTATACCACTTATTATGGAAGTTGTATTCCAGTTTAGTTTCGAGTTTGTGCCTGTTTTTTCTTCTATTGCAGTTTTGCTTATTATTTTGAGTGTGGTTGAAGGAGATATTTTCAGTGTCCTTGATATTGGACGAGGCTGGGTGATAGAGAACTTTGAGGCTGTATTTATCATTTCAGATAGTACATATGGTTATTTGGATTCCAACAAATTTGCAAAGGAACAGTTTGTAGAGCTGGAAGATATTCATAAGGGGGAAAAGTTTTCTGAGCAATTAAGGAAACTGTTTTTGACAGAAGAAACAGAGATTGTGATAGGAGAGCGGCACTATGAGCGCTTTTTAAAAGAATTGATTGTGAAAGATAAGGTTCGAGGATACTGCTTGATGTTGCTGGATGTAACTAAGAATTTTAAGATGATGGAGGCGCTGAAAGAGGCAAAGTTTCGCGCTGAGGAGGCGAATGAGTCCAAATCGAATTTTCTTTCCAATATGTCACATGAAATTCGCACCCCAATGAATGCGATCGTTGGAATGACAGAGATTTTGCTACGCAGTGATTTGTCGGACCAAGACAGAGGATACTTAATGAGTATTAAAAATTCGGGGGCTTCTTTACTTACAATTATCAATGATATCCTTGACTTTTCAAAGATTGAATCTGGAAAGCTTGAAATTATAGAAGAAGATTATGAGCCAATGTCCATGTTTAGCGATTTGAGTATGATTTTTCTCAATCGTATTGGAGATAAGCCAGTGGAGCTGATTTTTGACATTGACAAAAACCTTCCAAATAAAATGTATGGAGATTCCCTTCGTATTCGGCAAGTGATTATTAACCTTGCCAACAATGCAATTAAATTTACAGAGGCAGGATTTGTCAAACTTGCGTTGAAATTAGAGGAGATGACAGATGCAGATATGGTAAATCTGAAGATTTCAATTGAAGACTCTGGACAGGGGATTAAACCAGGAGATTTAGAAAAGTTGTTCGGTTCTTTCCAGCAGGTGGATACAAAGAAAAATAGAAATAAGGAAGGAACAGGACTTGGGCTTGCAATTTCAAAACAACTTGTGGAAAATATGGGCGGACAGATTGGCGTGCGCAGTGGGTATGGAAAAGGAAGTGAATTTTATTTTAATATTCCACAGCGTGTAATTGGAAATCAGGTTGCGGCGACTGTGAAGGAGGAGGCTGTTCTGCATAAACCAATCGTTGTGAGTGGTCATATGAATGATAGAAGGATTTTAGAACAGTTGAAAAATCTGGCAGAAGGATATGGGCTTCGATATGTGGATTGTTATGAGGCGAGAGCGCACAAGGACAAGGTGGATTTTTTCTTTGTGGATGAATCAGTATATAGAGGACTTAAAAATTGTATAGAGGAATACTTTGTCTCGACTGGGACAGAACTTTGTGTGTTACAGAATCCTATGAGGGAAGCGGTGTGGGATGAGCAGGCAACAGTTGTGAATAAACCATTATACACACTTAATTTCTGCCAGGTAATCAATCATGAGACGACTGCGGCGTTTGTTGAGACAGACAACGTGATGAACTTTATCGCGCCACAGGCACAAATTTTAATTGTGGATGACAATGAGATGAATCTTAAGGTTGCAAGAGGATTGTTGCAGCCACTTCAGATGAATATAGATACTGCAAGTTCTGGAAAAATAGCAATAGAGATGGTTCAACTAAAAAAATATCATATTGTCTTTATGGACCATATGATGCCTGTGATGGATGGTGTGGAGACAACACAGAAGATTCGCGCGCTAGATGATGCATATATGCAAAGTATGCCAATTATTGCTCTGACAGCAAACGCAGTGATGGGAGCGAGAGAAATCTTTAAGGAAGCAGGAATGAATGACTTTGTTCCAAAACCAATTGAATTAAAAAATATTTGTAGTAAGATTCGTACATGGCTTCCAAAAGAATTGATACAGAAGATGTCTGCACCTGTTGTGGCAAAAGAACAGATAGCCGAGAAGAAACTTCCTGTTATTGAAGGACTTAACGTTGCAGAGGGGATTAAAAATTCTGGCAGTTTAGAGCTATTTATGAATTTGTTGGGAGACTTCTATAAATTAATCGACCTGAAGTCGACAAAAATTGAAAAATGTCTTGCGGATAGAATGATTCGAGATTATACTATAGAGGTACATGCATTGAAAAATACAGCGCGCATGATTGGTGCGCTAGAATTATCAGAATTGTTTTATCAGATGGAACAGTGTGGTAATGCGGAGGATGTGGAGACTATCACAAAAGAGAATCCAGCAATCATGAAATTATATAGAAGTTATAAACCAATTTTAGAACCATATGGTAAGGCAAATGAACAAGATAAGAGAGAAGTTTCCAAGGATGAGATTGTCAGGGAGCTAGACAAATTAAATACTGCTATGGATAGCTTTGATTTAGATGGGGCGGATGCTGCACTTGCAGAGCTAGAAGAATATCGGTTGCCGGAAGCACTTGGTTCTTATATGGAAGCGCTGCGGGCTTATGTGGCAGACGTGGCGATGGAAGAAGTTATGAACACCGGAAAAAAGATGATTGAAGTACTAGAAGGGGTTACAGAATAAAGCAAAGGGGATAGTATTATGCAGAATATATTAATTGTGTCGGAGGTACAAAGTTACCTGCTCGTTTCACTTCAGGAAAAGTTGGCAGAAGTGAACTGTAAAGTAATGAATGTGCAGGCAAATCCAGACTTACTTAGCAAGATAAAAGAAGAATTGGATATGATTTTTATTTTTGGGACGGAGGATTTGTTGAATCAACGTCAAGGACTTACCTATCTTAAAGATAAAGCACTGGAAGATGATGTACCGATTTTTGTTTCGGGAGACCCGCAAGAGTTATTAGAAATTCAAAAAGATATCCCATTGCATCTAATTCAGAAAGAATTTCCGCGTCCGATCAATGTCAGCGAAGTTGCGGAGGCGATTGATTCTTATTTGAAAACCTTTGGAAAACAGAATAAAAAGAAAATTTTGGTGGTGGATGATTCTGGTGCAATGCTCAGAAATGTAAAAGGATGGTTGGAGGATAAATATCAGGTAATCTTGGCAAATTCCGGTGCTATGGCAATCAAATATTTATCAACAAACAGACCAGATTTGGTATTGCTTGACTATGAGATGCCAATTGTAGATGGAAAACAGGTGCTTGGAATGATAAGGAGCGAGACTGAATTTTCGGATATTCCTGTAATTTTTCTTACCAGCAAGGGAGATAAGGAGAGTGTAATGCAGGTTATGGATTTGAAACCAGATGGATACCTTCTAAAAACAATGCCTCCTGAGCAGATTAAGAAATCCGTTGATACATTTTTTGAAAAGAAAAAGGCGCTCCGCCATTGAGCGGCGCTTTTTTACTTTATCTTTCGCTTTTTTAAACAGAGTAGGAACAGGTGAATTATGAAGAAACAAATCGTCATGCAGTCGGCATATCAGCATGTCACACATACATTTGGTCCGGTGTATGATGAAAATGCAAAGATATTAATTTTGGGGTCTATGCCTTCTGTAAAATCCAGAGAACAACAGTTTTATTATGGGCACCCACAAAACCGTTTTTGGAAAATGCTTGCTCGATTGTTTGATGAGACAGAACCAGAAGATATTATACAGAAGTGTGCTTTTCTACGACGCAACAAAATCGCATTGTGGGATGTGATTGCATCTTGTGACATTGTGGGTTCCTCCGATAGTAGTATTAGAAATGTCAAAGAAAATGATATGCGTGTCATTTTGGATAGAGCAGAAATTCAGGCGATTTTTCTCAATGGCGGGAAGGCATATGAACTTTTTATAAAATATTGCCAACAATATCTACAAAAGGATGTGCCAAAGCTTGTCAAGCTGCCTTCCACGAGTCCAGCCAATGCATCTTGGTCTCTTGAGCGGCTTGCAGATGCTTGGAAAAAGGAATGGATGCAATTTTCGTAAAGGATTTGAGAGGGAGACACACAACAATGCAAAATCAGCAGAAGAAATATCGTACAAGGCATAGGGAGGCCATTATAAGCTATTTGCAACAACATAGTGAACACAGTTTCAGTGCTTATGATGTCAATGAATATATGCAAGAGAATGGTATTCAGGTCAATTTGACAACGATCTATAGAAATTTGGATAAGCTTACAGAAAGTGGAGCAATTATGAAATATAAAACAGCAGAGGATGAATGTTGTCGTTATCAGTGTGTGAAACCCTATGCACATTGTTATGAACATATTCATATGCAGTGTAAAGTTTGCGGAAAGATTTTGCATTTAGAGTGTAGTTTTATGGAGGAAATTACGAAACATCTGTACGAGCATCACAAATTTTTATTGGAATGTGGTGGTTCTGTTTTGATGGGAGTTTGTGAGGAATGTCAGATAAAGGTACAAGACAAGCCATAGAATGAAGATAAAGGAGAAATGTCACAATGGAAATGTGGGATATTTATGATGCAGATAAAAGACGTACAGGACGCACTATGCAAAGAAATGATTGGTGCTTGAAAGAGGGAGAGTATCATTTGACAGTGCTTGGAGTAGTGGCACGCCCAGACGGGAAGTTTCTGATAACTAGAAGGGTGATGACAAAAGCGTGGGCGCCAGGCTGGTGGGAAGTGCCGGGTGGTGCAGTGCGAGCAGGAGAGGATTCACTGGAGGCTGTGTTGCGAGAAATTAAGGAGGAAACAGGACTGGATGTCTCTGGCTGGAACGGTAGTTATCTGTTTAGTTACAAGCGGGAAAATCCGGGTGAAGGAGATAATTATTTTGTGGATGTTTATCGCTTTGTCTCTGATTTTGATGAGTCAGATCTTTGTTTACAAGCAGAGGAGACAGATGGATATCAGCTTGTTTCTTGCGAGGAGATTCAAGCGATTGCAGAGCAGGGGATTTTCCTGCATTATAACAGCATAAAAGATGCATTTTATGAAAAGGAATAGTGTGAAATCAAAGATTTCATCAATCCTGATTGAGCCGCCAAAGGCGGCGGAATGGAGATTAATATGATGAGAAAAATTTGGGGTGGCATAGCTGGATTTTGGTTGGGAGTATCGTTGTTGTTTGCAGCACCAACAACAGAAGTCTGTGCAGCAGAGTACTCTGTTACAGCAGCAGATGCAATTTTATATACAAATGACAATACAGTTATTCTAGCGGATGCGGATGATAGTACAATTGTGCTTCCTACGGTGGCAGCAAATTTGCCAATACAAGTGACAGGAATAACAAGCAATGGATATTTCCAGATTACTCTGGATGGACAGACTTATTTTATCCATGGAATTGGTTTGAGCGCAGTAGATGCAACGAATCCAGAGCACCAAGTTTATAATGTGATTATGGCACAAAAGGCGGTTTTTCCAGAGGGAATGCGCTGGACAAATGACAATTATTATGGCTGGAACGGTGGAACCTACACAGGTGGTTTTGGCTGTGCAGGATTTACTTTTGCGGTGAGTGACGCGGCATTTGGTGATATACAAGCACGAGTTCATAAGGATTATTCAAATATTAAAGTTGGAGATATTTTGCGGGTGGATAATGACACACATTCTGTCATTGTACTTGAGGTTTTGGAGGATTCTGTTATTGTCGCAGAAGGCAACTATAATTCTGCAATTCATTGGGGACGGGAGATTCCTAAAGCAGAGCTTATTGACCCACACAGCTATATTATGACAAGATATCAATAAATGGAAGTAAAATGTACTATAGTTTAGCGCAGTACTTTGCACTGTAAAGTTTGTAAGAATGCGTAGTGATTGAGATGCATCAAGCTATCGCGAAACGATTTTGCATAGCTTGATGTGTTACAATTTATTTTTTACTTGTTGGAACAAAGTGGATAGTTATAATGGAGGTTTATGATAATGGAGAAGATAACGAGTTTTACAATTGATCACATCAAATTACAGCCAGGAGTATATGTTTCAAGAAAGGATAATGTTGGAGAGAGTACAATCACAACCTTTGATCTTAGAATGACTTCGCCGAATGAGGAGCCGGTTATGAACACTGCGGAGGTGCATACGATTGAACATTTGGCGGCGACTTTTTTGAGAAATCATAAAGAGTATGGTAGCAAGACAATCTATTTTGGGCCTATGGGGTGCCGTACAGGTTTTTACTTGTTGCTTGCAGGGGATTATGAATCAAAAGAGATTGTTCCACTTATGATTGAATTGTACGAATTTATTAGGGACTATAAAGATGAAGTTCCAGGTGCAAGTCCAAAGGATTGTGGGAATTATTTGGATATGAATCTGGGTATGGCAAATTATCTTGCGAAAAGATATCTGGACAATGTCTTGTATCATATTGATGAAACAAGACTGGTGTATCCTAAATAAGTATGAAAAGTATATGAAAAAGGCATATTATGTATGCGGTTATTTCATAGCAAAATAATAGAAAAAGAGGTTGAGGAATATGAGAGCATTAGAAGGTCTAAAACCAGAGAAAGTATTTTACTATTTTGAGGAGATTTGTAACATACCACATGGATCAGGAAACTTGGACAAAATTAGCAGTTATCTTGCTGATTTTGCAAAAGAAAGAGGACTGTTCCATATCAGAGATGCGAGCAATAATGTGATTATTATAAAGGAAGCGACGGCAGGATATGAAAAAGTTGCACCTATCATTTTGCAGGGACATATGGATATGGTTGCCGTGAAAACAAATGACGCTCAGATAGATTTGGAAAAAGATTCTTTAAAACTTGCAGTAGATGGTGATGATATTTATGCAGAAGGAACAAGTCTTGGCGGTGATGATGGTATTGCGGTTGCTTATATATTGGCACTGCTTGATTCGCAGGACATTGCACATCCACGCATAGAGGCTGTAATAACAACAGACGAGGAGATTGGTATGGAAGGGGCAACTGCAATTGACCTTTCTATGCTAAAAGCAAAGAGAATGCTAAATATTGATTCTGAAGAAGAAGGTATTCTTCTGACTAGTTGCGCGGGTGGAATGAGAACAGACTGCCATATACCTGTGAAAAAGGAAGCAAGTTCAGATGGGATTTGTCTGGAAATTAGAGTAGGAGGTTTGCTGGGTGGTCATTCTGGGACAGAAATCAACAAAGAGCGTACCAATGCGATTCAACTGTTGGGAATTACTTTGGGACAGATTTTGGGAAAAGTGCCATTTCACCTTGTACAGATCTATGGTGGGGAGAAAGATAATGCTATACCACGGGAAGCATGTGCAATTGTAAGACTGACAGCGGAGGCAAAAGAGTGTTTTGTCAAAGAAGTGAAACGAATTGAAAAAGAGGAGCAGAACGAGAAGAAATCCAAGGAAAAAGATTTATTTCTTCGCGTAAAAGAAATAGATATGATTCCAGAACGAATATTCGATACTGCGAGTACACAACGAATCTTATCTTTTCTGATGTTTTTGCCAAACGGTGTAATTGCGATGAGCGCCGATATAGAGGGGTTGGTTGAGACTTCTTTAAATGTAGGAATTTTAAAAACTACTGACACAGAAATTGTGGCAAGCACTGCGATTAGAAGTGCGATAGAGACTGCAAAGCACAAGGTTTTTCTTCAGGTGGATATGCTGACAAAACTTCTGGGAGGGTATACAGAGACGCATGGCGTATATCCAGGTTGGCAGTTTGACCCAGATTCCAAACTAAGAGCAGATATGATGCGAATTTATCAGAAGATGTTTGGGAAGGAACCCAAAGTGGAGGCGTTACATGCTGGACTTGAGTGTGGTATTATGATTTCAAAAATTCCAGGTCTTGACTGTGTATCTTATGGTCCCAATATATATGATATTCACACTACAAAAGAGCGATTGAGCATTTCATCAGCATCTAGAATTTTGGATTATTTGCTTGAGATATTGATACAAAATTTTTAATTTTCGTCTAGTACATTGATTCAATGTACTAGAAATACTCTACAAAAGGTGTATATCAAAGGAGAAAAAAATGGCAGAAAATTACAGGGAATTTAATCCTGGAAATGAACAGGAAGGCAGAGGGACACAGAACAGAAAAACTGAAAATCACTGGAGAGATTCTATCAACAGGATAACGACGATTGTCGCTATCCTGCTTGTGTTTGGAGTACTTTTGCTGGAATCTGTCTATTCTATTGGAGAGCAGGAACAAGGCGTAGTTACAACATTTGGCAGTGCAGGGAATGTTGTGACATCTGGATTGCATTTTAAAGTGCCTTTTGTTCAGAGAGTGACAAAAGTGAACACGACGATTTTGGGATTTCCAATCGGATATCGTCCTGATAGTGAGGACAACGCTAGTCAAGAACAGATTGATGATGAATCGTTGATGATTACCTCTGATTTTAATTTTGTGAATGTAGATTTCTATGTAGAATATAAGGTATCGGATCCTATAAAATATCTATATCACTCACAGCAGCCCAAAGAGATTCTCAAAAATATTGCACAGTCGTGTATTCGCAACATTATCAGCAATTATGTAGTAGATGATGTGATTACAACTGGTAAGAGCAAGATACAAGCAGAAATAAAGGATATGATTATTGAGAAACTTGAGGAACAAGATATAGGACTTATGCTTGTCAATATTTCAATGCAGGATGCCGAACCACCCACAGAGGCCGTCATTGAGGCATTTAAGGCTGTTGAGACTGCAAAACAGGGCAAAGAAACTGCGATTAACAATGCGAATAAATATAGAAATCAAAAAATTCCTGAGGCAAGTGCCAAGGCAGACCAGATTCTGCAGGCAGCAGAGGCATCAAAACAGGAAAGAGTAAATGAAGGTGTTGCGCAAGCGTCCCGATTTAATGAGATGTATGCAGAGTATAAGAAAAATCCGTTACTCACAAAACAAAGAATGTTTTATGAAACAATGGAAGATGTGCTTCCGGGGGTTAAGCTGATTATCGATGATGGAAGTGGAAATCTAAATAAAACATTGTATCTTGATGAACTTCAATTGGAGGATATCACCAACAGTAATTCTGCGGTTACGCAAGAAACATCAAGTACGCAGGAGGAGTGAATGTCTGAAAGGCAAGGAGAATGAACATGAAGAAAAAACTAGGAAGTGCGTTTGGAGTTATTATTTTGATAGCGGTGTTGGTGGTTCTATTCAATTCAACATTTATAATTCGAGAGAATCAGTATGGCTTGGTGCGAGAATTTGGAAGAATTGAAAGAGTTCTATCGGATTCGGGTCTTTATTTTAAGATACCATTTATTCAAGAAAAAGATACAGTTACAAAAGAGCTTTTACTTTATGATATTGCAAAGTCCGATGTTATTACCCAAGATAAAAAATCAATGATTGTGGACAGTTTTGTTCTGTGGCGCGTAATTGACCCAAAAATCTTTGCACAGACATTGAATACTTCAGAACAGAATGCGGAAGGAAGAATTAATGTCGCAGTGTATAATTCTATTAAAAATGTGATTAGTAGTATGACGCAATCTGATATTATTGCTGCTAGAGGACAGAAATTGACCAATTTGATTATGGAAAATGTCACTGGAATCCAGCAATATGGAATTGAGATTACGACAGTGGAGATTAAGTTGCTCGATTTGCCGGAAGACAATAAAAATGCTGTGTTTGAGCGAATGATATCCGAGCGTGAAAACATTGCAGCTACCTATACAGCGGAGGGCAATTCAGATGCACAGAAAATTAAAAATACTACGGACAAAGAGACAACTGTGATGATTTCTGAGGCGGAAATGAATGCTGAGATTTTAAAGGCAGAGGGTGAAGCAGCTTATATGAGAGAGATTGCCAATGCGTATGACGGGGAGCAAAAGGCAGATTTTTATCAGTTTACTAGAAGTCTTGATGCGGTGAAAAGTTCAATTCGTGGCGGTAATAAAACAATTATTTTGGATAAGGATTCTCCAATCACACAGATATTTTATAATTTTTGACAGATACAGGCGCATATGAAAGTTGGTATATGCGCCTGTATTGGGCCAGATACAGCAGATTACCCATGTTCGATATTCAATTTATGCTTCTGAAGCAGAATTACCGAGTCTCATGTAGAAACAAACCAGATAGAGACCACATACTCCTACAAGTGCATAGATAATTCTGGAGAACCAAGTCATACTACCAAAGATGGCAGCGACAAGATTGAAGTCAAAGAAACCGATTAATCCCCAGTTTACAGCACCGATAATTGCAATTGTCAGTGCGATACCATCAATAAATTTATTACCCATATTTTCGCCTCCTCGAAAATAGTATTGACATTTCTATGAAAAACATACAGGAAAAAGTTCCTTTTATTGTTATCTTTTTAGAATGTGGGCATAAAATTTGCAAATTTTTAAAATTTATTCATAAAATTTATGTAAATAAATTGAAATACGTCGATTAATGTGATATCCTATTAGTGCATATAATTTTGCATTATTTCAAAACCTGCGTTTTCTGGCAGATGCAGGCGTAATAGGAGGAGTGCATTATGAAAGTCACTGGCAGTTCAAAACGTAAAAATGTTTCAAAAGATGATTCAGTTGTAGAACATAAGACAGAATCGGGAAATATGGTTTTGGGACAAATAAAATTAGAGGATTTAGAGCAGGAGAGGTTAGAAGTGAAAAAATCAGTAGAGAAGAAAACAACAACGACAAAGAAACCAGTAGAGAAGAAATCAGTCAGCACAACAAAGGCAGCTACAACTGATACAAAAGCAGAAGCTACAGCAGTAGAGGCAGAGAAGATTAAACCGCAAGAGAACACAAGTGAAGAAGTAAAAGTAGAGGCAAAAAAAGAGCCAGCAGCAAAGAAAGAAACAAAGACAACCACTGCAAAGAAAGAGACAAAGACTACAGCAAAAACTGAGACAAAGACAACAACTAAAGCTGCGAAAGTGGCAACTTCTGAGAAAGTGGTTTTGCAGGTTGGCGGAAGAGACGACTTGTTAATGAGTTCTTTAATTGATAGAGTGAAGGCAGCATATGTTGCAGAAGGAAATAAGGCAGACAATATTAAAAATATTGAAGTGTATATTAAACTTAATGAGAACATGGCATATTATGTAATTGATGGCTATGCTTCTGGCATTAGCTTATACTAATATGTCGAATAGACATTTTCAACAAAGTATTTTGATACACAAATGAAAGTTGGTTTGCTTTGGGTTTATTTTAATTGGAAAAAGTCTCAAATATTAGATGGAGTTTATAACTGTACAAGAAATTTTTCTGACGGTTATAAAGATTCCTATAAGATTTGAGACTTTTTAATTGTTTTATTTTTATAATATAAGGTCTTTTAATCAATTTTTGTCATGAGGAAAAAATATATTTAAACTATGGAGTTCTTCCTGTGTAATATTTGTAAATTGATCAAGAATCGTTGTGATATTATTTTCTTTTGCATTGCAAAGAAGGTAGATAATATCCGCAAGTTGAGCAATGATATCTTTCATGCGCATTGTGTCAATTTTTACATGTTTTGTAGTTTTTGTTGCTCTCATAGTAAACCTCCATGACGCAAGAGTGGGACACTGTAGTAGCGACAAACATAAACTCATTAGATTTAAAAAAGTGAAAATATAAGAGACAAAAGGTAGATATTAGAACGAAATATTTATTTTAAAATAATTATCAAATGTATCAGAATAGATTTTTCCATGATGGTCTGCTGAAATTTTACCAGAACGATACAATTGATAAACTTCTTGACAAGCATTCTTTAACGCAGGAAAATTTCCATACAGTTCATCAATCTTTCGCATTTTTTCAACTTGCTTACATTCTAGTCTGTTGTATTTATGAAAAAATTTCATGTCCTGATCATTTCTTTTTGCTATTTGGATATGGGTAAATGATACTGCCCAGTAAATAACATTGGTGCAAAATAGAAGACATATTGTTCATATATGTATAGCGTAGCATATTCTCTATAAATTATCAATATGAAATTCATAAAAAACTTGACTTTGTACTGCAACATCGGTAGGATTGACTTAGATGGACACAAGTGCAAACAAGTTTGTGTAATCGGAGAAAGGAAGATAAAAATGGATACTACAGAATTGACTAAAAGACCAATCTATATCGTCGGACATAAAAATCCAGATACAGATTCTATCTGCTCTGCGATCGCATACGCATATTTAAAAAATAAATGTGATGATACTAATGAGTATGTCGCAGCACGAGCAGGGCAGATTAATCAAGAAACACAGTATGTACTAAATGCTTTTCACGCGGACCCGCCAGTGTATCTTCATGATGTTATGACTGATGCAAGAGATATTGATATGAATGATGTGGAAGGCGTGACAGAAGATGTTTCGCTGAAAAAGGCATGGCATTTGATGCGAGATAGAGGAGATGTGACAGTTCCAGTTATTGCCGCAGAGAAGCTTGTAGGCATTATAACATTGGGTGATATTGCAAATGCTTATATGGATGTGTATGATAATTGCATATTATCACGTGCTAAGACATCTTATAGAAATATTTTGGAAACAATTGATGCTGAGGTGATTGTGGGAGATGCCAGCGGATATTTTGATAGTGGTGAGGTGGTTATTGCGACTGCCAATCCAGATGTGCTGGAAGATTACATACATGCTGGGGATATGGTTTTACTTGGAAATCGTTATGAAACACAGCTTTGTGCGATTGAGATGGGAGCATCTTGTGTCATCGTGACAATGGGGGCAAAAATCTCCAAGACGATTCAAATATTTGCGAGAGAACATAATTGTATTCTGATTAGCACCCCTTATGATACAGCTACTGTTGCAAGGCTAATTAATCAGAGTATGCCAATTGGATATTTTATGAAGCGAGATAAGCTTACCACTTTCAAAATTACGGACAAGACGGAAGGTATTCGAGCGATAATGAAGAAAAAAAGATATCATGATTTTCCTGTGCTTGATGAGGAAGAACGCTATGTTGGTATGATTTCTCGTCGAACCTTGTTAAACTTGCGCAAAAAGCAGTTGATTTTAGTGGATCATAATGAGCTCTCACAAACAGTCGATGGGATAGATTCCGCAGAGATTTTGGAAATAATTGATCATCATAGAATTGGAACTCTTGAGACTGTTTCTCCTGTATTTTTTAGAAATCAACCTTTGGGCTGTACTGCGACAATTATTTATCAGATGTATCTGGAAAAAGGAATTGAAATCCCTAAAAATATTGCTGGTTTAATGATGTCCGCAATTATTTCCGACACGCTGATGTTTCATTCTCCAACTGTTACAGAAGTGGATAAGGCTGCAGCCGTTAAACTGTCGGAAATTTGTGGAGTAGAGATTGATGGTTTTGCGGTTGACATGTTTGGCGCTGGTAGTAGCTTAAGCGACAAGAGTGCAGAGGAAATTTTCGAACAGGACTACAAAAATTTTTCTGTGAATGGCTTTGAGTTTAGTGTAGGTCAGATTAACTCAATGAATAGCATTGAGCTGGAAGAAATCAGGGAGAAGATTGAACCTTATATTAAGGAGCGAATGCCAGAACTTCCTGTTGAGATGTGTTTTTTTATGCTCACGAATATTGTGTATCAAAAAAC
>ERZ779637.641-NODE-641-length-20618-cov-7.280844_pt1 | contig 20618 bp, 17 predicted proteins | sample MGYA00514196_ERZ779637 | MGnify/ENA primary metagenome ERZ779637 (study PRJEB29562, sample SAMEA4376700) | mouse gut metagenome | isolation source: Cecum | study: EMG produced TPA metagenomics assembly of the A DSS colitis mouse model was used to assess the...
CACTTCAGCATACCCTGCCGACGACTCATTTCTCCTTGCAACGACAACTATATCTAAACCACTATTAAATATATTTTCATGCAGCCGGTAACTTTCCCTCACAAGCCTTGTCACCCTATGGCGTACAACGCTGTTTCCTACTTTTTTACTGACAGAGATTCCAAGCCTGTTTTTATCCGTATGATTTTCTAACACATACATTACCAGGTAACGGTTGGCAAAAGACTTTCCTTTTTTATAAACATTCCTGAAATCATCATTTTTCTTTAAAGAATCTGAGAAATTCATAGACATTCCTTCCACAATCGGGTAAGAAAAAAATTTCCATACCCGTGCGCCAAAAATCCGTCAGCTTTGGCATATGCAAAAGAGAAAAAAGGTCACAATACTGTGACCTATGCGGATAATCTCTTTCTTCCCTTTGCCCTTCTGGCTGCCAAAACTTTCCTTCCGCCCTTTGTGCTCATCCGGCTCCTGAACCCATGAACTTTCTTTCTGTGCCTTTTTTTCGGCTGATATGTCATTTTCATATGGATACACCTCCTTTTTTACCTTCTGAATTTACCTTCTTATTTCCGAACCGTAAAAACCTTCCTGTCTGATAAGAAAAATCCGTGTTAGAAAATATCATTACGATTATAATGGATATTCCTATTTCCGTCAAGTAAAAATCACCCAAAAAATGCCGAAAAAATCATGAAAAATGCATGTTTTTTCTCAATACCATATTTAGTTATCCTGTTTTTTTTTACAACTAAATATAGATACCTAAAAAGTTATCCACAATGCCTGTCTATCCGCACCATTTCTGTTTCACTTATCCACATAATGTGTATAAATTGTGGAAAACTTTCTTTTTCCATGTGAAAACAACATGGCTTCCCTAAAACAAAAACCTTTTTTCCGCATACTTAAAGATGTTCATAACCATTCTTACGGTTATACACATACCAAAACGGCAGTCAGCAAAACCGGCCGGTTATGCACTTCCTTATCCCCATTTTGTGTATAACCTTATGAGGAAAATTAATCATTTGAAATTTTAGGTTATTTATATTAATATATAAATGCGGTATTTTTGCCTGCCCGTTTTACATGAACCCGCATTAAGGAAATCGGAGGAAATTTCATGGATTTTATTCAAGAAAATTGGGAACTGATTAAACAGACGATTAAAAAAGAGTATGACCTGTCAAACATATCCTACAATACATGGATATCCAACTTGAATTACTACGGTTTGGAAAACGACATCATTACGATTACCATACCTTCCGACCAGGCACATGCCTTAAGTTACATTACCAATAAATATAAAAGTTATTTTCAGGTAACGATTTCTGAAATGATGGACCATGATTACGACATTTCCTTTGTACTGGAAAAAGACATCGAGAAAAACGGAACCGGCGGGGATTCCATGGAATTAAAGCCTTATTACAATATTAATTATGAAAAGGCAAATCTGAATCCGAAATACCGGTTTGACACCTTTGTGGTAGGAAGCAACAATAAATTTGCACATTCCGCTTCCCTCGCCGTGGCGGAATCCCCGGGCAACACCTACAATCCCCTCTATTTATATGGGGGAGCGGGACTTGGAAAAACGCACCTGATGCATTCCATTGGTCATTTTATCTTAAAACAGAACCATAATACCAAAGTCCTTTACGTTACTTCCGAACAGTTTACCAACGAAGTAATCAATTCCATCCGGAGCGGTAACGCGGCGGACATGACAAAGCTCCGGGAAAAATACCGGACCGTGGATGTACTTCTTATTGACGACATCCAATTCATTATCGGTAAGGAAAGCACACAGGAGGAATTTTTCCACACCTTCAACGTCCTCCATGCGGCAGAAAAACAGATTATCATTTCCTCGGATAAACCGCCGAAAGAAATGGAAACCCTGGAAGAAAGATTCCGTTCCCGTTTTGAATGGGGATTAATTGCGGATATCCAGCCGCCCGATTACGAAACCCGGATGGCAATCCTGCAGAAAAATGCGGAAAATTTCAGCAAAAAGATAGAGGATGAAGTCTTTTCCTATGTGGCGACCAATATTAAGTCCAACATCCGGGAACTGGAAGGCGCATTTAATAAAATTATTGCCTTTTCCAAATTAAACAATGTGGAAATAAACCTGGAAATGGCACAGGAAGCCTTAAAAGATATTATTTACCCGGACAAGCCAAAGGAAATCAGCCCTACACTTATTATAAATGTTGTGGCGGAACATTTCGGAGTGAATCCCGACGATATTACTTCCAAAAAAAGAAACTCCGAATTTGTGGAAGCCAGACAGGTGGTCATGTACTTATGCCGTTCCATGACCGACACTTCTTACCAGAACATCGGCAGGATTCTCGGCAAAAAGGACCACACCACCATTATCCACGGCGTCAACAAGATTACGGATGAATTAAGGACCAACGATGACTTAAGGAACAAAGTGGAAACCATACGGAAGAAAATAAGTCCTTCTTAGAAAAATAAACCCTGTTGAAGGTTCTGTGGGTAAATATCGAATAAGTATTTTTTTCCTGTTGATAACGGTTGATAACTTCATTTATTTTATATGCTTAATAAAAACTATTTTAAGACGCAATATTTAATATGTGAATAACCCTGCTTTAAAAATAAAGTTATATTGTGTTTTTCACATAGATAATGATTTCTTTTTTCCCTGAAAAATAGTATAATAGATAGGGTTATACACAAATCAACAATCCTTATTAAGGATATGAATAAATTCTTTTCTTATAAATATGCTCTTGCACGCGTTACGGAAACAGTACGGTTTTGTTTTTTGCACGAAAGGAGTTATACACATGAAGCTGGTATGTTCAAAATCAAATTTGTTAAACGGTGTCCAAACAGTATCAAAAGCTGTTCCAAATAAAACGACTATGTCCATCTTAGAATGCATCCTTGTGGATGCAAGGGATGCGGAAATTAAACTGATGGCAAATGACATGGAACTTGGGATTGAAACCATCATTGAAGGTGAAATTGTGGAAAAAGGCATGATTGCACTGGATGCCAAAATATTTTTGGAGATTGTGCGTAAATTGCCGGACAGCGAAATAACCATTGTTACGGATGAGTCTCTAAAAACCACGATTACCTGCGAAAAATCCAAATTTAACATTATCGGAAAATCAGGAGAAGATTTTTCTTATCTACCGTCCATAGAGAAGATTGATTCCATTATCGTATCGCAGTTTACGTTAAAGGAAGCGGTAAGGCAGACCATATTTTCCATTTCGGATAATGATAATAATAAACTGATGACGGGCGAATTATTTGAAATCAACGAGGATATCCTCAAAGTGGTTTCCCTTGACGGGCACCGCATATCCATCCGTAAAATAAGGTTAAATAATTTCTATATGCCTAAAAAAGTAGTGGTTCCGGGAAAGACATTAAATGAAATCAGCAAGATTCTTTCCGGCGATACGGATAAGGACGTGCATATTTTCTTTACGGATAAGCATATTGTATTTGAATTTGACAATACCACCGTGGTATCCAGACTGATTGAAGGGGATTATTTTAAGATTGACCAAATGCTTTCCAGCGATTATGAAACAAGGGTAAGGATTAACAAAAAAGAGCTGTTAAACTGCATTGACAGGGCGACCCTGTTGGTGAAGGAAGGAGATAAGAAGCCCATTATCATAAATATCATTGACGGAATGATGGAACTGAAAATTAATTCCGCAGTGGGAAGCATGAACGAAGATATCGATATCGAGAAAAAAGGAAAGGATATCATGATTGGTTTTAACCCGAAATTTTTAATAGATGCGCTCCGGGTCATTGATGATGAGGAAGTGGATATTTATCTTGTTAATCCGAAAGCGCCCTGTTTCATCAGGGATGCGGAGGAGAGTTATATTTACCTGATTTTGCCTGTTAACTTTACGACGGTAAATTAGGATGCCGGCAGGTTGAATCGCGGATAAATTAAAAAAAGTTAATAAATTAATAAAAAAAGGAAAAAGAAGGATTAAAATAGGTAATATATGGTAATCATAAATATCAGAGACGAATATATCAAACTTGGTCAGGCGTTAAAGCTGGCCGGACTGGTTGGAACCGGTGTCGAAGCGAAAGAAGCCGTACATGCCGGGGATGTAAAAGTAAACGGGGAGACCGAATTCCAAAGGGGAAAAAAGTTGTACCATGGGGATGTTGTGGAATATGATGAAAACAGTTTTCAGATTAACTCCGTTATTCCCAAAAAACAGGTGTAGACATGATTATAAAATCTTTGGAGCTTATGAATTTCAGGAATTATGAATTTTTGGACCTGAAATTTGACAAAGGGACAAATATCTTATATGGGGATAACGCGCAGGGGAAAACGAACGTGCTGGAGGCTATTTATTTATCCGCCACCACGAAATCCCATAAAGGCAGCAAGGACAGGGACATTGTCAATTTTCATGCGGAGGAATCCCATATAAGGACGTATCTTGAAAAAGAAGAAATCGAGTATAAAGTAGATATGCATCTTCGCAAAAATAAGTCGAAAGGAATTGCCGTGGACGGACAGAAACTGAAAAAAGCGGCAGACCTTTTGGGCTTATTGAATGTTGTCTTTTTTTCGCCGGAGGATTTAGGAATCATTAAAAACGGTCCCGCTGAAAGAAGAAGATTCGTGGATATGGAACTTTGCCAGTTGGACAATTTTTATCTTTATAACCTGAACCATTATAATAAAATCATAAACCAAAGGAATAAGTTATTAAAGGATATATATTTTAACCCTCAATTAAAGGATACGCTGAACATATGGGATTCCCAGTTGGTTTCCTTTGGAAGCAAGATTATCGAAAGACGCCGTATTTTCACGGAGCAGCTAAACGAAATTATTTTCGGCATACATAAAAAACTGTCGGGCGGCAGGGAAGAACTGGTCATCAAATATGAACCGGATGTGGAAATCGGGAAATTTGAGGATGCCATGCGGGCAGGCCAGGAAAAGGATATTAAGTTAAAGCAGACCGGTGTGGGACCGCACAGGGATGATTTCAGCTTTACGGTAGGGGATATCGATATCCGTAAATTCGGTTCCCAGGGACAGCAGCGGACGGCAGCGCTGTCGCTTAAATTGTCGGAAATCGAACTGGTAAAGAAGGTGGCAAAGGATACGCCTGTACTTTTGCTGGATGATGTGTTGTCGGAGCTGGACAGTAACCGGCAGCAGTTTCTGTTGAATACCATAGGGGATATCCAGACCATAATTACCTGTACGGGTTTGGATGAATTTGTGAATAACAGGTTTGAAATAGATAAGATATTCAAAGTGGTGGACGGTACCATAGAAGAATGACGTTAGCGGTTAAAAGACATTTCCAAGAAGAAAGGCATGGGTTAATGTAATATGGGTAATCAGAATCAGAAGGAAAATGAATATGGGGCGGACCAGATACAAATATTAGAGGGTTTGGAAGCGGTAAGGAAAAGACCCGGTATGTATATCGGAACGACATCTTCCAGGGGGCTGCACCATTTGGTATATGAAATCGTGGATAACTCGGTAGACGAAGCATTAGCGGGTTTTTGTAACGAGATAGAAGTTACGGTACACAAGGATAATTCGGTTACGGTAATCGATAACGGGCGCGGTATTCCGGTTGGAATCAACCATAAAGCGGGAATTCCTGCCGTGGAAGTGGTATTTACCATTCTTCACGCCGGCGGTAAATTCGGCGGCGGGGGATATAAGGTATCCGGCGGACTGCACGGGGTAGGCGCATCCGTGGTAAACGCCCTTTCCAACTGGCTGGAAGTGGAGATTTTCCAGGAAGGGAAGATTTACCGCCAAAGATATGAAAAAGGACAGTCCTGTTATTCCCTGAAGGTGGTAGGGGATTGTCCCTTGGAGCAGACGGGGACAAAAGTCAGCTTCAAGCCTGATGAAACGATTTTCCAGGAAACGACGGAATATGAGTTTGATGTATTAAAACAGCGTCTGAGGGAAATGGCTTTTCTGACAAAGAACTTAAAGATTATCCTCCGGGACGAAAGGGTGGAAACGGGACAGAATCCTGTGGAAAGGACATTCCATTACGAAGGCGGCATTAAGGAATTTGTGACGTATTTAAATAAAAGCAAGACGCCATTATACGATAATATCATGTATTTTGAAGGGGTAAAAAATAATGTGTACGTGGAAGTGGCGATGCAGCATAACGATTCCTATACGGAAAGCGCATACAGCTTTGTCAATAACATAAATACACCGGAAGGCGGTACCCATTTGATTGGTTTCCGCAATGCCCTTACCAAAACATTTAATGATTATGCGAGAAATAATAAGCTGTTAAAGGAAAACGAGCCGAATTTGAGCGGCGAAGATATCCGGGAAGGGCTGACTGCCATTGTCAGCGTGAAAATTGAGGACCCCCAGTTTGAGGGACAGACGAAACAGAAACTTGGAAATTCCGAAGCCAGGGGGGCAGTGGACAGTATTGTCAGCGAACAGCTTACTTACTTTTTGGAACAAAATCCTACCGTGGCGAAGGTAATCTGTGAAAAATCCATCCTGGCGCAGCGGGCAAGGGATGCCGCAAGAAAAGCCAGGGATTTGACGAGAAGGAAAACCGCTTTGGAAGGAATGAGCCTGCCGGGAAAACTGGCGGACTGTTCCGATAAAGATCCTGCAAACTGTGAAATTTATATCGTGGAGGGGGATTCCGCAGGAGGCAGCGCCAAAACGGCAAGAAGCCGTGCCACACAGGCAATCCTGCCTTTGCGCGGCAAAATACTGAATGTGGAAAAGGCAAGGCTGGATAAAATATATGCCAACGCGGAAATCAAGGCAATGATTACCGCTTTCGGTACGGGTATCCATGAAGATTTTGATATTACGAAACTGCGGTACCATAAAATCATTATCATGACCGATGCCGATGTGGACGGGGCGCATATTGCAACCCTACTGTTGACATTCCTTTACCGTTTTATGCCGGAGCTGATTAAACAGGGGTATGTGTATTTGGCGCAGCCTCCCCTTTATAAGCTGGAGAAAAATAAGAAAGTATGGTATGCGTACAGTGACGAGGAATTGGACGGCATATTAAGGGAAGTGGGAAGGGACCAAAATAATAAGATACAACGTTATAAAGGATTGGGGGAGATGGACCCTGAACAATTATGGGAAACCACAATGGACCCTGAAAGACGTATCCTGCTGCGTGTCACCATGGATGAGGAAACCGAGTCGGAAATCGATTTGACCTTTACCACTTTAATGGGGGATAAAGTGGAGCCGAGACGGGAATTTATTGAAGAAAATGCAAAATTCGTGAAAAACCTGGATATTTAAGCGGTTTGATATGGTCACTGGAATAAAAATGGAGAAAATATAAAATGGATGATAATATCTTTGACAAAAGTGAAGTGGATAAAATTCATGATGTAGACCTGAAAAAAACCATGGAAAACTCATATATTGATTATGCCATGAGTGTTATCGCTTCCCGTGCGCTTCCGGATGTAAGGGATGGTTTGAAGCCCGTACAGAGAAGGGTACTGTATTCCATGATAGAACTGAACAACGGTCCTGACAAGCCTCACAGGAAATGTGCCCGTATTGTCGGCGATACAATGGGTAAATACCATCCCCACGGAGACAGTTCGATTTATGGCGCTTTGGTAAATATGGCGCAGCCCTGGTCGTTCCATTACCCTTTGGTGGACGGACACGGGAATTTTGGTTCCGTGGACGGCGACGGGGCGGCTGCCATGCGTTATACGGAAGCAAGGCTTTCCAAGATTTCCATGGAGCTGCTTGCCGACATTAATAAGGACACGGTGGATTTTGTTCCTAACTTCGACGAAACGGAAAAAGAACCTACGGTTCTTCCCAGCCGTTTTCCGAATTTATTAGTCAACGGTACAACGGGTATTGCGGTGGGTATGGCGACCAACATACCGCCCCATAACCTGCGGGAAGTAATCAGTGCCGTGGTAAAAATCATTGATAACCGGGTGGAAGAAGACAGGGAAACGGAGATTGATGAATTAATACCGGTTATTAAGGCACCGGATTTTCCCACGGGCGGAATTATTTTAGGTACAAGGGGAAGCGAGGAAGCGTACCGTACCGGAAGGGGTAAAGTCAGGGTACGGGCGGTGTCCGATATCGAGACACTTCCGAACGGAAAGAGCCGTATCATCGTGACGGAACTTCCTTATATGGTGAATAAGGCAAACCTGATCCAAAAAATTGCGGAACTGGTGAAATTAAAGAAAATAGACGGGATTACCGATTTGAGGGATGAGTCGGACCGGGAAGGAATGCGTATTGTCATAGAGCTGCGCCGTGATGCCAATGCCAATATCATCATGAACCAGCTTTATAAACATACGCAGATGCAGGATACTTTTGGCATCATTATGCTGGCTTTGGTAAATAATGAACCGAAGGTAATGAACCTCCTGGATATGTTAAACCACTACCTTGCCCATCAGGAAGAAGTGGTGACGAGACGGACCAAATACGACCTGAACAAAGCGGAAGAAAGGGACCATATTTTACAGGGTCTGTTAATTGCCCTTGACCATATCGATGAAGTAATCAGTATTATACGCAGCAGTGAAAATGTACAGATTGCAAAAGAAAGGTTAATCGAGCGTTTTGGACTGACGGATGTACAGGCACAGGCGATTGTGGATATGCGCCTGCGTACTCTTACCGGTTTGGAACGGGATAAAATAGAAAAAGAACACCAGGAATTGCTTGTAAAAATTGCGGAATTAAAGGCGATTCTTGCGGACAGGAAAGTTCTGCTTGGCGTAATCAGGGATGAAATCTCCATCATAGCGGAGAAATATGGGGATGACAGGAAGTCATCCATTGGGTTCGATGCCTTTGATATTTCCATGGAAGATTTGATTCCGAAGGATAATACAATTATAGCCATGACCAGTCTCGGTTATATCAAGAGAATGACCATTGACAATTTCAAGAGCCAGAACAGGGGCGGTAAGGGAATTAAGGGAATGCAGACTATCGATGAGGATTATATCGAAGATCTGTTAATGACCACAACCCACCATTATATTATGTTTTTTACGAATTACGGGCGCGTGTACCGGCTGAAAGCCTATGAAATACCGGAAGCCAGCAGGACTTCCAGGGGAACTGCCATCATAAACCTGCTCCAGCTTACGCCCGGTGAAAAAATAACCGCCATTATTCCCATTAAGGATTATGAGGATCATAAGAATCTTTTCATGGTGACGAAAAGGGGAACGGTGAAGAAAACCCATGTCATGGAATACTGTAATGTAAGGAAGAACGGTCTTGCGGCAATCAGCCTGCGGGAAGACGACGAGTTAATTGAAGTGAAGATTACCGATAAGGATACGGAAATCTTCCTTGTGACCAAACATGGCATATGTATCCGGTTTTTGGAAACGGACGTAAGGGCTACCGGTAGGTCTTCCATGGGCGTCATCGGGATGAATTTAAGCGACAGGGATGAAATCGTGGGTATGCAGTTGGACCACCAGGGGGATTCCCTATTGATTGTGTCCGAAAATGGGATGGGGAAACGTACTTACCTGAATGAATTTACCGTTCAAAAACGCGGCGGCAAAGGTGTAAAATGCTATAAAATTACGGAAAAGACAGGATATGTGGTAGGCGTTAAAGCAGTGAATAACAGTCATGAGATAATGATGATTACCACCATGGGTACCATTATCCAGCTCCGCATGGACGATATTTCCACATTAGGAAGGATTACTTCCGGCGTGAAAATGATTAATTTGGACGAGGGCATGAAGGTTGCCAAAATAGCGAAGGTCAGGGAGAAAGTATCCGACGGCGACCATGAATTTGAAAACATTGAGGATGCCCTTGAGGATATTCCAGAGGAAGAAAAACATCCGGTCATGGAAGAAGATGAGGACGTAACGATTCCGAAGGAAGAAGATGAGGATTAAAAGTAAAAAAAGGTAAAATAAGAATGAAATACCGCAAAGTGGATGGTCATTTTGCGGTATTTTTAAGGATAAGTGATATGAAAATAGTAATATGTGACGACAGCATAGAGTATTTATTGAAATTAGAAAAACTATTGCTAAAATATAAAGAAACTTATTCTGACATCGATTTTGAAATAGAGAAATATTCGGATCCGGTCAGGCTGTACCATAAAATAGAAAATGGGGAATTGGCGGATATATATATTTTGGATATGATTATGTCCAGTAAATCGGGAATTGATATCGGGAACAGGATACGGAGAATGGATGACGACTGTATGATTATTTACGTAACGTCTTCCGAGGATTTTGCACTGGCCGCCTATGGGGTACATGCTATCAGGTATTTGTTAAAACCGGTTTGTGAGGATAATTTTTTTGAAGCGGTTAATTATGCCATGTCATATGCGGATGTGAAAAAAGAAGCTGTTTATGTGGTGAAAACAAAAGACGGGCTGGTTCCGGTTCCCTATTCCAAAATAGAATATATTGAAAATGCTTCCAGGATGCTGTGTGTTTATTTGTCGGACGGAAAACGGATACAAAGTATTTTTATAAGAAAGTCTTTTGATGAGGAAATCGCGGAAATCCTTGGACATGACAGTTTTTTAAGAGTACATAAATCATTTATCGTAAACTTAAGATATGTGGAAAAAATAGTAAAAAACAGTATGGTCATGGAAAGCGGCAAAACGGTTCCCATAAGTAAAAACAGGGTTACGGACGCGAAAAAGGAATATCTTCTGTTTTATTCCAAAAAATACAGGTAGGTATGGGAATGGAAAATTTTAGAAATATATCATATATGATTAGCCATGTATTTTTAATGGTGTTTTTTTATCTTTTTACGGTTCACCGCTTTTCAAAAAGAAAAACCGTCGGCATCTGTATTTTTGTTTTTTTTGTATTGAATTTTACGGATTGTTTTAAACTGAATTTTTATCCTGACAGTGATTTGTGTTATGTTACGGTTACGGTATTCCAAATTCTTATTGTACAGTTTACGAATATTTTTTTGTCTAAAACCAGGGACAGCAGGGTTTTGTTTATGGGACTTAGCGCATCCAATTATGTAATAGCCGGAAGCGTTATCGCATCTGTCCTTTTCATATGGACGGGACATGCATTCCTGTCTTTTGCCGGAAGTATTGCGGTGCACATCTTTATTCTTTTGTTCCTGTATATAAAAATCAAGGATACATGGTTAAAATGTTTTGAGAAGGAATATATTGGAAACTGGTGGCAATTATGTCTGATTCCCATATTTTTTTACTGCGGTTTTTCTTTTTTGGCATTTTTTCCGTATCGGCTGGATGATAACCCGGATAATATTCCGGGCGTCCTGATTTTCATTATTACAATGTTTGTTTCCTATATCGTAGTAATGCATTACGTGGAAAGCGAATTGGAAAGGAATGATATACATTGGAGGAATGTGCTTTCGGAATGTTACATTAAGGATTTGGAAAGCCATAACCATTCCGTGGAACAGTTTGAGCAGAATTTGAAGATACTGCGTCATGATATTAAGCATTATTCGGGATTAATTGAACAGTTATTGGACCAGAAAGAATACGGGGAAGTGAGAAATGCCGTAAAACATATTAACCATGTGGTGGATGAAAATAAAATTATGCGGTACTGCAGTAATTTGGTCATGAATACCATTCTGACAAACATAATGGAAAAGGCATCTTCCATGGGAATAAGGATAAACCTGGATGCGGCTATATCGGAAGCCAAAGCGGTGAATGATTATGAATTTGCTGCGGTTACTGCAAATTTATTTGAAAATGCAATAATGTGCGTACAGGATTTGGAAGAAGAAAAAAAATACGTGGATATAAAAATCCAATGTGAAGAAGACCATCTGTTTATTGACATGAAAAATCCGTATGAAAAAGAAATTATATTGGATTCCCTGACAGGACTTCCAAAAAGCAGGAGAGGGGAAAACCATGGGTTTGGAATGCAGAGTATTTCAGCTTTTGCGGATAAATTAGGGGGAAATATCGGGTGCTATTGTGAAGGCGGCATATTCCGTATTATTTTGTTTGCGAAATTTTAGGCTATTTTTGTGAAAAAAAGGGTTGTTTGCCTGATTCATAAAAAAAAGAAAACAGTTATAATGAAATAGACGTAATTGCATGCGTCATCTCCAACAGATAAAAGAAGACATTGATGCGATCATGTCTTCTTTTATCATGTACAGAAGATTGTTTTGAATGAAAATGATGTGGGGGCAATGTGGACGGAGGGATTTCCATGCAGAAAACTTTTATTAAATATACGTTTTTCATTTTAACGGCGGCAATTCTGCTGATACTTTCCATTAATTTCATTTTTACTTTGTATACCCTCGAATCCCAGCAGTTTACGACGTTCCAGGCGAAAATCGGGCAGGTAATACATACTTTGGAAAATAACCAGGAAGAACTTTCACTGTTAAGGGAGAATTTGGATGTGGATTATCTTACGAGGGCGAAAGCGGCGGCTTACGTACTGGACAGGGAAGAAGAAATATCCATGGACGTTTCGGAAATGCAGTATTTGGCAAACCTGTTAAACGTGGATGAACTTCATGTTATTGATGAAAACGGAATTATCGTATATGCATCCGTGCCCCAGTATGTCGGGATTGATATGGCTGACCATAAGCAAACCCGTGCATTTCTTGCGCTTTTGGAAAGTGAGGATGAAAATGCCTATCTGATACAGGATGCACAGCCTAACGCGGCGGAGGGAAAAATCATGCAGTATGTCGGAGTTTCCAGAAAGCTGCACAAAGGGGTAATTCAGGTTGGTTTTGAGCCGAAAAGGCAGTTGGAAGCGCAGTCGAGGAATACTTATGATTATATATTTTCGAAATTCCCTACGGATGTCGGGGAAGAACTGTATGCGGTAGATTGTGAAACAAAAGAAATAGTCGGGCATTCCCAGGGGATGGAAAAAGATTTTACGGCAGAATGCTATCGGTTGGATTGTTTGGAGGAATGTACGGAGGGTTCTTACCAAAAAGGGGCAGATGGAAAATCCGTATATGTGGTAAGCAGAAAATACGGCAATATTATGATATGCGCTACCCTGCCGAAACATATTATGTTTGGAAAACTGCTGGGAAATGTAATAAATACCTTGATATATTTATTGTTTGTGGAGGCGGCAGTCATTGTCCTGCTAAATTATCTCGTGAAAAAGAAGGTCATTAACGGTATACATGCCATTAATGAAAAACTTTCCCTTATTACGGACGGAAATTTTGATACTATGGTGGAAGTTGGAGGAAACAGGGAATTTGAGGAATTGAGCAACGGGATTAATACCATGGTAAAAAGCATTGTGAATATGTCCGACCGGATTTCCGCCATTATCGAAATGAGCGGGATTCCTTTGGCTGCATTTGAATACCAGAAAGAAGTGAAACATGTATTTGTTACCACAGGATTAATGGAATTACTCGGTATTTCCAATCAGAAAGCGGTTGAGTTGTACAGCAATTCTTTATTATTTGACAGATATATACAAAAAATTATGAAAAACCCCGTGGAAGGGGAAGAAGATGTTTACCGGATTAACGATTCCAAGTATGTCCGTATTCATATGTCCGTGTTTTCCGAAGGATATCTTGGCGTAATTACCGATGCAACCAGGGATATCATGGAAAAGAAACAGATGCAGTATGAAAATACCCATGATTACCTGACCGGGTTGTATAAATATCCGCATTTTAAACAATTGGCAGAAGAAATTATAAAGAAAATGTCCGACGGAAAAGTATGTGCCGTGGTGATGTTGGATTTGGATTACTTTAAGGGCATTAACGATACGTTTGGGCATGATGTGGGAGACCGGTACCTGCAAAGTTTTTCTTCCGTTATGAAGTCCATGCCGCAGGATCATTTTCTGACGGCAAGGCGTTCCGGCGATGAGTTTTGTATGATGATTTTTGATTGTGAAAATAAGGACGAAATTGTAGCTTATATGAACAGGTTTTATGAAGCGCTTCATAAAAATATAATAGAAGTATCGGATTCGGAATCAAGGACCATAAACGCTTCCGGCGGGTTTGCATGGACCAGGGATTCGGAAATGAATGTGAATGAACTTTTAAATCAGGCGGATGAGGCGCTTTATGCGGTGAAAAAGGATATAAAGGGGAAATATGCGGAATATGAGGGGAATCGTTTGGATTAATTGGATTAAAGTGTTGTGTTTGCGGGAAGTGCGGGTACGGATGTTGGGTGCGATACGCGGCTTTATGCAGGAATTGGCCGTCGGGCATGGGCATTTCAGCATCCACCGTTCTTTGAGACGGCTCTATTAATATAGGAGATTATGAACAAATTTTTATTTTTGTGAAAGCTGGTTAATATCTTTAATTATTGCAAGCAGGTGTTGGGCCTGCGGACCTGTTAATTTCAAAATTTCTTTGATGAGTTCCCCTCTGTAATGGAAATTATTTTGTTCCGTATCAAAAAAGTCTTTAGGTGTAATCTGAAAATAATCACATATATAGAAAAAAATAATAAGGGATGGAAGCGCTTTTCCGTTTTCAATACGGTTGATATAGCTTGGATTTTGTCCAAGCGCAAGGCTCATTTCACGTGCAGATACATCTTTAAGACATAAAAAATGATATACGAAAGAGACAGAGAAAGGTTATAAAATGGTTTTCAGTTCAAATACATTCTTATTCTGCTTTTTGCCAATCTGTTTGTCAGGATATTATCTCTTGCGGGATAACCATAAAAATATTTGGCTTTTTATTATGAGTTTATTGTTTTATGGATGGAGTAGTATCAAATTTCTTCCTATTATAGGTATATCAATTGTATTGAATTACTCAGGAGGATATTTGGTAAATTATGCGGAAAAATATCCAAATAAAAGAATTAAAAAGATTTTATGTTTCTTAGTAATTTGTATCAATATATTATTTTTGGGATATTGGAAGTATCTGAATTTTTTTGCGGATTCTTTAAGAAGTATTGTTGGAATGGATTTGGCAATAGAAAAAATTACATTACCTGTCGGAATTTCTTTTTTCACCTTTCAAGGAATATCATATGTTATTGATGTGTACAGGAAACAGGTTCCCGTTCAAAAGCAAATAATCAATGTTGGACTTTATATAGCCCTTTTTCCACAGTTAATAGCGGGACCTATTGTAAGGTATTCGGATATTAATCAGGAGATAATACATAGAAAGCATTCTCCGAAAATGTTTGCGGAAGGTATTCGGCGTTTTACGGTTGGACTTGCAAAAAAATCAATACTGGCCAATACATTGGCAGTTAATGCAGATGCTATATTTAGCATACCTTATTATCAGAATACGGTAATTGTGGCATGGATAGGGGCAGTTTGTTATTCATTTCAAATATATTTTGATTTTTCCGGATATTCGGATATGGCAATTGGTTTGGGGAGAATGTTCGGTTTTCATATATTGGAAAATTTTAATTATCAAAAGAATTGATGGATCATAAAGGGGAAGAATTATTATATTTTAAAGTGAGCGATCCGGCACATTGGAATGAATATGGAGCGCACATAGGATATGAAACACTGCTCAATACGATAAAAAATGATTTTCCTATGGTATATAGTCTGAAAGATTCTGATTATCTTATAACAAGGTATCAGGATAAAACGGAAATATATGGTTATACATATCCATATCCGGAAAACAGTTTGCGTTATAAAATAAAAGAACCAAAAGCGAAAGAGTTAATATTGGATGAATTTGATCCTGAAAAAGTAATAAGATACCGTGAGTATGGTCATTATTATGTAAATCAGGAATGTGAAAATGATTTGAAAATTATGGTGGTGGGGGACAGTTACATACGCCAGTTTTTAAAGGAACATATAGCGGAAAGTTTTCGGGAAACATTAAGCATTGACTGGATTAATTTAACGAATCTCGATAAGGTACTGGAAATATATGAACCGGATATTGTTATATTTGAAAGCGCTGAATTTACTTTAAATTATACTATTCCTTTGGTAAATGAAATTTCATATTCAGAGTGAGAAAAACTATTTATTAAGCAGTTGGTGGATAACAGTTCAGCCTGAAATGTTGTGATGGTTCATTATATTTTTTGATAAACAGCAAAAACCGGGAATGGGACGCAGAAAAATAAACCGTTACAGGGTGGTATTCTAATAAATATTATGGTATATTTATTAGAAAGATAAAAAGGAGATAGTTTATGATTTGTCCAAAATGCGGAAGCAATAGAGTTGTAACACAAACATTAACGGATACGGAGGTAACGGAAAAGACAAAAGGGTTTGGCTGTTTTAAGGCATGTGTCGGATATCTTTTGTTTAATGTATGGGGGATTCTGTGCGGGTTATGCGGAATGGGAAAAGGAAAAAGAAAGACGACCACCACAACAAAGGTAGTAAATGTATGTCAGGATTGCGGCAATCGTTTTTAGAATTCATCAGGACGGTTGGAAACCAGAGCGGCTGTCACCAAATGCCGGAAAGGAGCTTTTTCTATAAAGGAAAGCAGTTTCCGGTATGCGCGAGGTGTACAGGCGTCTTTTTTGGTCATATGACGGCGGTCCTTTTATTTTTGTGCCGCAAAGAAGTTTCTTTACCCAAATGCCTTTTTCTTATGGGCATTATGGGAGTAGACTGGGGCGTACAGGAAACGGGTTTTTTGGAATCCACCAATCCCAGAAGGCTTGTGACGGGGTTTTGCGGCGGATTGGGTTTGTTTGCTTTTTATGGCTGGTTGGTGCACCGGTTATGGAACATGGCAAAAAAATGTTTTGTATACCGGAAAATAGGGTAATAATATATAAAAGAATCAGGAAATATATGGAATATTAAGAAATTAGATATGGAAACTTCATGCAAGGTTATGGTAAATTATAGGTAGACAGTACGGAACATAAGGAGGGGACAGATATGGAAACGAACTCGATGGATGAACAAAAATTGGCAGACGACAGCAATAAGGTAATATCCCCTATGAGAAGTATCCACATGATTCCCATGGATGTGGTAAACGGATTTGAGGTGCGTCCCGGTATGTATGAAGTGAACGGGGCAACGGCAATTCCATGCGGGGTGAATTTCACGGTACAGTCTTATTGGGCGACATCCTGTGAGCTGCTTTTGTTCCACAGGCTGGAGGACGAACCTTATGCGGTGATTCCGTTTCCAGAGCATTACAAGATTGGGAAAGTATATTCCATGATTGTTTTCGGGCTTGATATCGAACAGTTTGAGTATGCATACAGGCTGTACGGTTCCAATGACCCGAAAAAAAGCCTGTTTACCGATAAAAGCAAATATCTGCTGGACATATATGCAAAAGCGGTGACCGGACAAAGGGACTGGGGGGTATTAAGCAGAGATACGAATTGTTACCGCGCAAGGGTGGTCAAGGATGATTTTGACTGGGGAAACAGCAGGCAGCCTTTGATTCCCATGGAAGATTTGGTTATTTATGAAATGCATGTCAGGGGATTTACAAGACACGGTTCTTCCGGCGTGGAGTATCCGGGAACGTTTAAGGGCCTGCAGGAAAAAATCAGTTACCTGAAGGATTTGGGCGTGAATGCCGTGGAGCTTATGCCTGTTTTTGAGTTCGACGAAATGAAGGATTACCGGGAAGTGGACGGAAAAATCGTTATGGACTATTGGGGATATAACACGGTCAGCTTCTTTGCGCCGAATACGGGTTATACGGCGGAAGTGGAACATAACCATGAAGGGACGGAATTAAAAAGGCTGATTAAGGAATTGAATGAAAACGGAATCGAGTGTTTCCTCGATGTGGTATTTAACCATACGGCAGAAGGCAATGAGATGGGTTCTTGTTTCTCCTTTAAGGGTTTTGATAACGATATTTATTATATGCTGACGCCGGACGGGCATTATTATAATTTCAGCGGATGCGGCAATACGTTGAATTGTAATCATCCTATGGTACAGTTGATGATTACGGAGTGTTTAAGGTATTGGACTACGGCATACCATATCGACGGGTTTAGGTTTGATTTGGCGACTATACTTGGACGGAATGAAGACGGTTCGCCCATGAGCAATCCCCCATTGTTAAAAAATCTTGCGTTTGACCCTATATTGGGCAACGTAAAACTGATTGCGGAAGCATGGGATGCAGGCGGTTTGTACCAGGTTGGAAGTTTTCCTGCGTGGAACCGTTGGGCGGAATGGAATGGAAGATACAGGGATGATATGAGGGATTTCCTGAAAGGGGATTACGGGATGTCCCATATAGCGGCTAAGAGGATTACGGGATCGAAAGATCTTTATGACCCGAAGGAAAGGGGAAACAATGCGTCGGTGAATTTCATTACCTGCCATGACGGATTTCCCTTATGGGACCTGTACAGTTACAATACCAAACATAACGAAGCAAACGGATGGAACAATACAGACGGAAGCGACGATAACAGGAGCTGGAACTGCGGTGTGGAAGGGGAAACGGACAATGAGGAAATCCTTACCCTGCGCCGCCGTCTTGTGAAGAATGCGGCTGCCGTACTTATGATGAGCCGGGGAATTCCCATGTTCCTTGCCGGGGATGAATTTGGTAATACCCAGTTCGGCAATAACAATGCATACTGCCAGGATAATGAAATATCATGGCTGGATTGGAACAGACTGGAGGAAAACAGGGATATCTACGAGTTTTTCCGGTATATGATACGGTTCAGAAAGACCCATCCTGTCATAAGGAAAGATATGGGACGCTGTTCTCTTGGTTTTCCTGAAATACAGGTTGCACATGCCAGTGATAAGAGTAAAATACTCAGGGTGATGTATGCCGGAAGGAAAGAAAAAAACGACGGGGATGATATCGTTTACCTTGCCATTAATACTTTTTGGGAAACCCAGGAATTCCAGCTTCCCATCCTGCCGCCGGGAACGAACTGGTACATGGCAGTGGACACGGGATTTGGGTATCTGCCGGGCGGAATTGCGGAAGAAAAAGATATGGTACTGATAAGCGGCGGAAAAGTGAAAATGATTCCGCGTTCGGTATGCGTATTAATGGTAAAATAACAGAGCGTATGATTCAGGAGGAAGGAAGTGAGTTATTTGCTATATTGTCCGCAGGAAGAAAAGAATAGAAGAAAATAAAAAAGAAAAGGCAGGGAGTAAATTATGGAAAATAATATGGAAAATCAGGGCAGCAGGGAAACTATGGAAGATTACAGCAGGGAGTTGGAAGCGTCTTTCCGTAAAATCGGGGAAGGGGATATAATTTCCGGTACGGTAATTTCCGTAAGCGAGGAAGAAGTAATTTTGGATTTGAATTATTACGCACAGGGTGTAATTAAGGCGGAAGATATGAGTAATGATCCCAAATTTAACCTTTTGGATGAAGTGAAGATAGGGGATACCGTGGAAGGTACCGTGGTAAGTACCGATGACGGGGCAGGGAATATCCGTCTTTCCTGCAAGGAAGCAAAAGACGTGCTTTCCTGGGATATTTTAAGGAAATATATGGAGGAAGAAACGGAAATACCGGTGAAGGTCAGCGAAGTGGTAAACGGCGGCGTGATTGCTTATGCGGAAGGAATCCGTGGATTTATTCCCGCTTCCCATTTGTCTTTAAGTTATGTGGAAGATTTGGGCGAGTGGGTGGATAAGCAGCTTACGGTAAAAGTCATTACCGTGGAAGAAGGCAGGAAAAAACTGGTGATGTCCGCAAAAGCGGTGGAAAAGAAAAAAGCCGAAGCGGAAACCAGGCATAAGATATCCATGCTGGCTCCCGGAACCATTTTGGAAGGAAAAGTGGAATCGCTGATGCCTTACGGCGCTTTTGTCGCCCTTCCGGAAAAATTAAGCGGACTGGTGCATATTTCCCAAATCAGCCAAAAACGGATTAAAAAGCCTTCGGAAGTGCTTAACGTAGGGGATACCGTAAAAGTCAAAGTACTCAATACCAACGACGGAAAAATTAGTTTAAGCATGAAAGCGGTGGAAGAAGATTCCAAGCCGGATGAAATCAGTGAAAGGGAAGCAGCGGAATACAGTTCACGCGAACAGGTGGGGACTTCACTTGGCGATTTGTTTAAAAAATTAGGTTTATAAAAGAATATAGTTCTTTAAGGTAAGTGAGGGTTCTGTGATGTCAGTGGATAGTGTCAGTGAATGGTTTTTATGTGGGAAGGTGAGGAGAAATTATGGAATCGTATGTGGTATTTAAGGATTTGGCTATTATTATCGTAGCCGCGAAATTCTGCGGAATTCTTGCAAGAAAATGCAAAGCGCCGCAGGTAGTGGGGGAAATCATTGCGGGTCTTATCATTGGTCCCAGTATTTTGGGTTGGGTGAACCAATCCGATTTTTTAGTGCAGATGGCGGAAATAGGGGTAATCCTTTTGATGTTTTCCGCAGGGCTTGAAACGGACTTAAAAGATCTTATGAAGACGGGTCCCATTGCGGCTTTGATTGCCTGTGCGGGTGTGTTTGTTCCGCTTTTTTTCGGGGCGGTGCTTTATATGGCGTTTTACGGCATGTCACCGTGGGGGTCGGAAGGATTTTACAAAGCAGTGTTTGTAGGGACTATTTTGACGGCGACTTCCGTCAGCATTACCGTGGAATCATTG
>ERZ779637.642-NODE-642-length-20593-cov-13.460756_pt1 | contig 20593 bp, 18 predicted proteins | sample MGYA00514196_ERZ779637 | MGnify/ENA primary metagenome ERZ779637 (study PRJEB29562, sample SAMEA4376700) | mouse gut metagenome | isolation source: Cecum | study: EMG produced TPA metagenomics assembly of the A DSS colitis mouse model was used to assess the...
TGGCGCTTGATCTGACCCGTCCGCTCCAACTCACTTACGATTCGGACGACGAGGGTATCAGGGAGAAACTGACTCCCTTTATATATGGTTAACCATGCGGGGCGGGCCGCTTGTGCCTGCCCCGTATTTTTTTATATGCAGCCTCATGCAGACTTTCCTACTCGATTCTGTATCCGTTCTCTCCAAGCCACTTGACGGATTGCCGCAATGCCTCGATCGTCTTTGTCTCCACCACGCACCGGCAGCCATTCGTCTCTGCAAGCCCTATCCGCTGTGCCAAATTGATCTCACCCGATCCCAGCGTCTTATGATTTCCGGTTCCCTTCGCATCGTGGATGTGAAAGTGATACAGCCTGTCCCTGCGCTCCATCAGAAACGCCTCATCCACATTGTCACAGGCATGGGAGTGCCCGATATCCCAGGTCAGCGCAAACATTGCACTCTCCAATAAATAGGCAATCGCCTCTTTCTCGAAATCCTGATAACCGTCTGTATTTTCGATACATACCTTCACGCCGGAATCCCCCGCCGTCCTCTCACACATTTCCCGAAATCTACGTATCGCCGCCATATACGGTTCCCGGTACTCCCCGAACAGCCGCACCTTCCTGTCGGGCAGCGTGACATAGATGCCATGATTCATGTGCATATTCAAAAGCGGCGCGCCAAGCGCAACAGCCGCCTTAAGCGCCCGCTCCGTCGTCTCCATATACGCCTCCGCCACAAGCGGGTTAAAATCGCAGACATTCAAATTCTCATCCAGATGGATGGTAAAATAAATCCTGTTTTCCCGCGCAAGCCTTTTTAAATTCTCCGTCTCCTCCAGCTGCGAAATCTGGTACATCGGAAAATTCATATTCAACTCTATAAATTGCAGCCCCAGCTCTTTACAGAGAGCAATATTTTCCTCCAGCGTTTTGTTTTCAATTAATGTAGGCATTCCAAAATCCATATGAATCTCCCTTCTCACGAAAAACTCCTCTGTTTTTTATCTTCACTATACGCCTCCGGCCGCCCTGCTTCCAGTTTATAATCTCTTTATAAACAGTTTATATTTCTATCATTGATTCTCTGTTATAGTTGATGTATAACATATATAAACAAATAAACAACTACCGGTTATGAATCGAATTTGTCAATCCGGTCATACTGGTAATATAACATAAAGAAGGAGTGATTTCTATGTTAAGACCTGCATTATTCAACAACCGTAACTACAAACCCGCATTCTACGAAGATCCCTTCGACAGAATGTTCGACGATGCTTTCAAGAATTTCTGGGGAGGCAATGAGCTGGCCACCTTCGATGCCTTTAAGACCGATGTGATCGACCAGGGCGACAGTTATCTCTTACAGGCGGAGCTGCCGGGCTTCGATAAGTCCGACATCAACATCGACTTAAAGGATAACCTGCTGACCATCTCCGCTTCCCACAAGGAAGAAAAAAACGAGGACGACAAGGACAAATACATCCGCAGAGAACGGTATTACAGCTCCTACTCCCGGAGCTTCCGCGTAAATGATGTGGAGCCGGGCGACATCGACGCCTCCTACAACAACGGCATTCTGGAAGTAAAATTCCCCAAGAAGGAGCTTGTCTCCAAGGAGGAAGTTAAGAGAATCGAAGTGAAATAATTATATCCATCTTACCCCCTCTATGAAAAGGGCAGGACGGTACTTATAATCCGTCCTGCTCTTTTAGTATGCCTATTTTGTATTGCGCACGCCTGCTGCCGATGCACTCTTACTGTACTTCCTTTACCAGCTCCAAAAATTCCGCTTTATAACTGTCCTTCAAATCCAACTTTCTTACCGTTCTCTCTACATGTTCCACGGACGCGCCCTCCGGATATTCACTGTGGGAAGCGAGCAAGCCAAATTCCGCCACCGCCGCCGCGAAAAGAAAATCATTGGAGGGATTTTCGCGATAACTGTCATACCCGATCGGATATTCCAGAAGTTCACTCTTACTTCCGGCAGGCTTTTTGTAGCGGATGCTGACTGTCAGCCATTCCCTGTATTTCGACCCGGATGCAGGCATTTCCTCCGCCCTCTTTCTGTATTCGCTGCCATATTTCAAATCGTCTATTTCCCGCTCCGTCATGCCGGGCAGCTTATGCTGCAAAGGCTCCCGCAAAATAATTTCATAGAGCGCCGTCACGCTGTGCCCGGCTCCGATTTCCCCGCCGTCCTTCGTATCGTCGTGAAAATCCTCCCTGTCCAAGACTCTGTTATCATATCCCAGAAGACGGTACGCTTCCACCTGTTCCGGGTTAAATTCTACCTGCAGCTTTACATCCTTGCAGACCGTCAAAAGCGTTGCCGTCATCTCCTCCGACAGCACCTTCTTTGCCTCCTGCATACAGTCTATGTAGGCGTAATTGCCGTTTCCCTTATCCGCTAAAGTCTCCATTTTATTATCTTTGATATTGTCCGTCCCGAAACCAAGCACTGACAGGAAAATCCCGGACTCCTTTTTCTCGCTGATCAGCTCCTCCAGCTCTTCTTCCGTTGTCATGCCGATATTCAGATCCCCATCCGTCGCCAGAATAATACGGTTGTTGCCGCCCCTGATAAAATTCTCCTCCGCCAGTTCATACGCGGTTTCAATTCCCCTGCTTCCCCAGGTGCCGCCGCCGGCCTGCAGACCGTTCAACGCTTTCTTTATCTTCCGCTTCTCACTGCCGACGGCGCCTTCCAGCACAATCGTATCCTCCGATGCATAGGTCACAATAGATATCCTGTCTTTACTGCTGAGATTATCCGTGAGTTCTGCAAAAGCCTCCTGCAAGAGAGGCAGCTTGTCAGGCTCTCCCATGGAACCGGACACATCCAGCAGGAACACCAGATTGGAAGCGGGCGCCTGGTCGTAACTGATATCCTCCGTCTTAAGACCGACCATCAGAAGCTCGGCCTCGTCATTCCACGGACAGCAGCCAATCTGGGTCGTCACCCCGAAAGGCTCCTGTCCTCTGGGCCCCTCATAATCATAAGAAAAATAATTGACCATCTCCTCAATTCTGGCCGCTCCCTCGGGCAGACTCTCCAAATCATAGCCCTCGCGGATTAAACGACGCAGATTGCTGTAAGAAGCTGTGTCCACATCCGCGGAAAAGGTGGAGAGCGGCTGCTCCATCACGGAAAAGAACCCCTGCTCCTCCCACTTGCTGTACTCCTCCTGATTGCTCCTGTTGTCAATTTCCTCATCAAACTCATAACAGGAGCCCAGATAACCGTCCGGGACATCCCCTTTAGCATACAGATCCTCATTCAGCTCCTCAGCGCCTTCCATTTTCCACTCATCCGCGGCGCTTCCCTTGCTGTAGCTGTTCTGCGGCGTTTCAGCAATGTCCGCGTAACGCCCCGCAGCCCCGTCCATCTCCTCCTCCATTAACATGCCGTCTGCCGTATCTGCCGCATTTTCCACGGCTGCACTTTCTGACGGGCTTTCCATCCCGCTGTCTGCCGTTGTGCCTTCTGCATTTCCGAAATCTGCCTCCGGCAGTTCCCATGCTGCTTCCGACGGTGCTTCCTGTCTCGTCGTTCCATCCGCACCCGCCGGCGAGGATGTATCCGCCTTTCCTCCGCACCCCGTAAGTAACAGAATCCCCGCAATCCCTAATGCCACTATTCTTTTTGCATTCTTTTTCATACCTTTCTCCTCCGTTCCGGGCAGTCTGACCGCCCTGTTCCTCCCCGAACACTGTTTTGTGCCCTTCTGCTTATAATACCCCTGGTGGAAAAAAAGGTTGCAAAAAATCGGGCCAAGAAAAATTTTCTCAGCCCGTCAAGTATCATTCCTGTTCTGTCAGCTCCCGATACCCCATCTCCAGAAACGTCTCCAGATCCTCCGCCTCCCCGCGAATCACATATTTACTCCCGTCTTTGGTCTCCACATAAGCCGCCCAGCCGTCTTCTTCTGCTGCCACCCGGAATGTCTGCCCTTTAAAAACATGTGTTTCGATATCAGAGCGTCCGCAAAAATCCGGCTTTTTCGCCACTTTTTCTATCGTAATATTCTCGGCCGCTGCCGCGCTGCCGCTCTGTGCCCCGCTTTCCACAGGAGGCGCATCTTCCGCCATACTTCTTTCCGTATCGCTAAATTTCTGCCGCTCCTCGTTTTTCTGCGCTTCTTCCGATGCCGCGTTTTCTACAGCGGCTTCCTTCTCGCCTTTCGAAAATCCTGCCATATCGGAAACCGCATTTTCCACTGCTGCCGTTTTCCCGGATGTATTTTCGCTTTCGGCTGCCGGAGCAGCCGCCATATCCGCCTCTGCGGAAACCATCTCATCCGCGGGCGCTTCCTCTGCCGTTTCCGCCGTGCCCTCAAAATCCATCGCCGCACCGGCTGCCGCCATGCCGCCGTCCATATCCGCGCCGTCGGACATTTCTGCCGTTTCCATTTCCGTCGCCATATCGCTCGCCGGTGCCCCGCTCATGGACACATCCCCGGATTTCAGTCCTCTCATCATCATGGACACAGACACCAGAATTAACAGCGCCGCTGCTGCTGTCAACGGATAAGCCCATTTGCGGACGTGAAAGCCCTTCGTATAGCTCTTGGCATCTGCAGGAATGATCACCGGGCCGGGAACCGCTGACAGCCCTTTGTTTTCCGTTCCCGCTACCTGTACTGCAAACTCCCGGCGGATCCGCACCTCTTCCTGGCGCATTGCCGCCTTGGTTCTTGCAATCAGATCTGCGGGCGCATGTATCTGTTCTGTTTCTTTTTTGTACTGCTCTTTATATTGATCCATCGTCATCTATGAGTTTCCTCTTGTATTGATAAATCGTTTATCTATGTTCTCTGCAATCGCTCTCTGCTCTTCGCCGCCTGATTTCCAACCCCTGTCTGTTTTCTATCCGGCTTTCCATTTCTCCCACAGCAGATTTTTTCACGTTGTTTCGTTCGAATCTCCTGACAGCGCTTTTCCTTGTCCGATCTCTTATCCCGAGTCCTCCAGCATTTCCCTTAACATTTCTCTTGCCCGATGGAGCTGCGATTTGACGGTGCCTTCCTTCTGTCCGGTCTGCTCGGCAATCTCCGCCACGGAAAGTTCTTCAAAGTAAAACAGGTGCACCGCCAGCCGATACTTGGGCGGAAGCTTCGCCACCGCTCCCCTGACAGGATATTCCTCCGGCGGCTCATATGCCTCTTCCCCTTTCAGCAGCGTCTCATCCTCCATGTAATCCACATTTTTATTCCAATACAGGTCAAAATGCTTCTTCGCGCAGTTGATCGTCACCCGGATCAGCCAAGCCTTCACATGCTCCCAGGATTCCAGTTTTTCCACATTGCTGACCAGACGGACAAAAACCTCCTGAAAGAGATCATCCGCATCTGTTCTGTTTTTCATCTGTGATAACGCCAGACGGTACACCATATCCGCATAGCGGTCTATCGCAGCCTCCGCCGTGATCTGTTCCTCTTTTGTCATATATGACCTCTTTGCATCAACCTGCCTGTATAAAGCAGACAAGATCTTCTACTTTTAATACCTCTCAGTTGCTGAATCGGTTTCACAATATTTGTGCCATTTTTCCCGCCACACAACAAAATTGCCGCCTCGTTCAGTGTCTGTCTCACTGCCCGCCGGAAAGCATAATTTCCCGCAGCTTTTCCACATCCTCCGGCTCCGTCGCCCAGCTTGTGGCAAACCGCACGACCGTATGCCCCTCGTCATACCTCTCCCAGATATCGAAATTGACCTGTTCCTTCAGCCGCGCCATCTCCCCGTCTTCTAAAATGAGAAACTGCTGGTTTGTCGGGGAATCGAGAAAAACCGCTTTCCCTTTTTCTGGAACATTTCTTTCATTTTTTCCGCCATCTCAATGGCATGGGCGCTGATCCGGAAATACAGATCGTCCGTAAAAAGCGTGTCAAACTGCACGCCAAGGAGCCGCCCTTTCGCGAGCAGCCCGCCTTTCTGCTTGACTAACGTCAGAAAATGCGCCGGCATATTTTTCTTCGGGAACACCACCGCTTCTCCGCAGCCGCAAGCCTGCCTGATCTTTTCCTTCGCGCTCTCGCAGTACTTGTCGTTGCCGTAGCCGGAGAGCGGCTCCCTGTTCGTCTCCGCAAGTCGCTTCAAAATTTGTTCATGCGCGCCCTGGATATAATCGCTCTCGAATGATAACATGTATTGTTCCTCCCGTTGTCATATATATGTTGTAGTTCTTATACGCGCAAAGTGGAAATGCTTTTCAGCACTCCCACTGACACATCTTCATATCCACACACCCGTTTCCCTTAAAAATAACGCCTTCTTCCTCCAACAGCTCCCGCTGTTTCAACCAGTTTGGCGCCGTATGTCCCGCATGATTGACGACTCTGTGGCACGGGTAATTTCCAAAATACTCCGCCTGGCTTAAAATCTTCCCTACCAGCCTTGCGTTTTTCTCCCTGCCCACCAGCCTTGCAATCTGCCCGTAAGATGCCACCTTTCCCGGCGGAATCTCCTCCACCACGGAAAGAACCTCGTAAGCCAGCCTTTCCCCTTCGGACAGCGCAGAACAAACGTCTCCCCTATATGCGCCATCACTGAACCACATACATCTGTCCCTCGCACTTCGGCAGGTTTACCGACAGCTCCCGCCTCACATGGGTATCCGCATAGGCTTCGTCCGTCTTATTGAAGTAATCATACCGGCCGCCTTCCGTGTCGTCCCATGTCACATCCACATTGTAATAGCCGTCGTCCAGCCCGACGATATTCCAGGCGTGGTCTGTCCCCGCATAGCCCGTGCAGTAAAAACAGGGAATGCCCGTCCTCTGCATCAGATACTGATAAGCCCTGGCGTATCCCGCGCATACGCTCTTTCCGTCCACCAGCGCGCTGTAGGCGCTTTGGTTTTTATCTACGCCCTTATCGTACTCCACCCGATCAATCAGAATATCATGCAGCCTGCTCTCTTTCTCGTAAACGCCCAGACCCTGTACCTGCGCCAATATCTCATTTGTGATATTATAAAATGTTCGGGAAGCCGGGGTAAGCTCTTCCAGCGTCATATTGAACTCTAACTCCAGCTCTGCGCAGATTCTATTCTGGTCATATTTACAGGTATACACCGTATTAAGCCAGAAAAGCTCGGGATGGTCATTATATACTGCCATAACGACATCCTTAAGCTCCGACACCGGCACCGCCTCAATAGGTACAAAAGCCGCGTTGTACGCGGCCGCATTGGCATAAATCTGTCGGTAAAGATGTTGTCCCTTCGAATCCAACATTTGATAATAGGGGTAAAAAATCGAGTCAAAGGACAGGTTGTCACCCGTCTCGCCATAGCCCAAGTCACTTGTATACTCGCCGCCCTCCGCGTCAGGCAGCTCCTCCGCCTTCTCCGTGATAGGCTCATAGCCGGACTTACCGCTGACCGCTTCGGGAACACTCACACCTGATTCCGAAGGCGGCTCATAACCGTTCATGCCCCTGACGCGTCCGCCGCTGCTTTCCGATCCGGAAGCGCTCCGATCCGGCTCTTCCGGCTGGCGCTGCACACGCTGCCCGGCACTCGTCTCCTCTGACTCCTCCGGCAGCGCGGCATTGTCCTCCGTCCCTCCCTCCATTTCGGAAGGCGTATCGGACGGCACATCCGAAAGCGAAGCGTCTTCCGTCTGATCGGATTCATCCGGCTCTTCCGGCGCCTCGGGCTCTTCTTCCTGTACAGGAAGACCGTTACCCGAAAGCAGGGAAGAAAGAGTATTCGTGATTCCCGGATTTACGGCAGAGAATATAATGAGCGCGCACAATAACGCCGCCACAATTCCTATTCCTGTTATGATATTCTTCAGTATTTTCATGGCAATGATATCTTTCCCTGTCTCTACATTCTCATTTACAGTTAAGCAAAGTATATCACTCCCATCAGGATTCTACAAGGAAAACCGTTTAAATCACGTAATCATAATCCCTTATGATTCTGCGAAGAAACTGTCTTGTTCTCTCCTCCTTCGGAGCCCTAAATATCTCTCCCGGTGAGCCTTCCTCCACCACCACGCCGCCGTCCATAAAGACAACCCTGTTTGCCACTTCCTCGGCAAATTTCATTTCGTGGGTTACGATCACCATCGTTGTGCCTTCCTTTGCCAGTTCCTTTATAACCCCCAGCACGCCGCCGATCAGTTCCGGATCAAGCGCGGAGGTTGGCTCGTCAAAGAGCACGATATCCGGCTTTACCGCCACCGCCCTCGCAATCCCTACACGCTGCTGCTGCCCGCCGGAAAGCTGCCCGGGATAGTAGTCGCAGCGTTCCGAAAGCCCCACCTTCGCAAGCGCTTTCCGCGCAATCCCTTCCGCTTCCCGCTTCGGCACTTTTCGCGCCACCGTAAGCCCTTCCATAACATTTTCCAAAGCGGTCTTATTGCGAAAGAGATTGTAATTCTGGAACACAAAGGAAATCTTTTTCCTGATCTGCGCCACTTCCCTGCGGCTTGCCTTACTTAAATCCAGATGAAGCTCTTCCCAGTCTAATGTTCCCTCATCCGCCCTCTCCAAAAAATTCAGGCTGCGCAGTAAAGTGGTTTTACCGGATCCGCTGGGTCCTAAGATAACTACCACATCTCCCTGCCTGACGGACAAAGATACGCCTTTTAACACTTCGTTTCCCTGAAAAGATTTATGTACGTTTCTGATCTCCAGCATCTCTATGCCTCCGCCGCCTTTTCTCTCACCCATTGCAGTCTTTCAATATCGATATCGCTCGGCACGGTGCAGTCCGCGCCAATGATGACGCCCTCCCTGCCTGCCTCCGCCAGCAGCTTCTCCACATACGCCTCGATCTCCTGCCTTGTACCGGAGTAAAGCAAGCCTTCCTTTACATTGTCAAAACCGCCGATTACAGCTTTTCCGCCGAAGAACTTTTTCCCCTCGGCAAGTCCCAGATTTTCCGCATGGACCGCCCAATTTACTATCTCTGCCGGATAATCCTGATAAACGGAAAGAATGTTTTTATTACCCGCATATCCGCAGATGTGAAGAATATTGTCCGGGCTTACCGTATTCGCCGTCTCCAGCACCTTGATCTCACTTGGCGCCACAAACGCCGAATAGATCTGCGCGGGAATCATGCGGTTAGGATTGTTGACGCTCAGGTAGATACCGTCTGCCAGACCCGGTTTTACCACGCGCCTTGTCAGAATATTCAGGCTCTCGGCCAGCACATCCAGCGCATAGGCCACAGCCTCCCCATCCTGCTCCAAAAAGGTCCTCAGCCGCTTAAGCCCCTGGGGTCTGTTGCCCGCGACAGCCAGTCCTGCCAGCAGCTGATTAAATGGAGAAAACTCGTTAATGAAAAGCAGCGTATCTTCTCCGAAAATTTCCCGTACACCTTTTACCAGTTCCTCATTTTTCCCAAAAAACGGATGATCCTCCGACAATACTTCCAGCTTTTTTAAATCCTCTGCCGTCTTCACGCCGCTAAAATCATAGGGAAGATAAAACAGCCCGTCCGTCATAATCTTTACAAAATCGGGGTCAAAAGCCTCCTTAAATCTCTGGTGTCCCTCCAGATTTTTTTGGAGAAGCTCCGGCCGCTGTAAAGTGGCATTAAACTCGTCACCCTCCAGGAAGTGAAACCAGAAACCCACGGGAATCCGATCCGTTTTTTCATTGTGAAATGCCTTTAATACCAGTTCTCTCTTTATACTCATAATTTAATCTCCTCTCAATCAGCCAAAACACGCCTTCTATAAAAAGGCACAACAGTATGTAAATAACTAAAATCACGATATATGCTTCCGCATACCTGTAGTTTAACGCCGCCCCCAGCTTTGCTGTCTGGGTCAGATCCTTCACTGTCATCATAAAAGCCAGCGAAGTGTTTTTCACCAATGCCACCATCAGATTACACAGGTTTGGAACCGCTCCCCGCAGCGCCTGAGGCAGTATAATCCGTATATAAGCCTGAAATCCGCTTAAACCAATGCCGTATGCTGCCTCCATCTGTCCCTTATCCACTGCTCCGACCGCGGAGCGGAAAACTTCGGTAAGAAAAGCAATCGCAGACAGGGTAAAAATAAAGTAGGCATAGACGACTCCCGGGATACTGCGATAGACATTAAAGCTGCTCCCAATGGCCTTAAAAAAGCAGTCCAGATATCCCGGCAGCGTATTATACAAAAGCAGTACCAGCACCACCATCGGCATCCCGCGGATCAGGGAGACATAGAAGGATGCAAATTTTCCCCAGAAGCGCACCTGCTTGATCTGTGCCAGCGCCAGCAGAAAGGCAAAGACAGAACCAAACAGAAACGGCACCAGCGCTAAGCTCAGGGTGAGCGGCAGCGCTTTTATGGCGCTAATAAAGGTCTCCGTCATAAAAGCCGTACTAAGCTTCATCTCATCCCTCCTCTCTGCAGTCTGCGTGCCAGGCTTCCAAACATTTTTTTGGTGCCCAGCGATAAAAGCCAGTAGATAAAAGCCAGAGCTAAGTATGTCTCCATCACATAGGCGCCAAGATTCATGGAAATCAAGTATCCGGTCTGCCCTGTGATGTCTACCACGCCGATAGAGTAGGCTAACGCTCCGTCTTTTAACATGCTGATCGTCGCATTCCCCAACACCGGAACTGCCACCGCCACCGCCTGCGGCAGCACAATACGATAGAATCCCTGAATGGGCGTAAGTCCTACCCCGACAGCCGCCTCCATCTGCCCCTTGTCTGTCGCCTGGTACGCTCCCCGCATCATCTCCGCCATGCCTGCGCCGTGCAGAAGACTTAAAGCAATGATGGCAAAATAGACTGCATCCCAAGAATCTATATCCACCCCAGTCAGGCTTCTTGCCAGCGCCGGTCCGCCGTAATAAACCACAAACAGCAAGACGATGGGCGGCACACAGCGCATCAAATTCACATAAACTTTGCTGACGCCCCGCCAAAGGACATTCCTGCTCAGAATTCCCGCCGCCGTGACCGCCCCCAGCGCCAGACTGAAAAACATGGAAGAAAGCGCCACAAAAAAGGTTGTCCTCAAATAAGGCAGAAGTTCTATAAAATGATAGATAAAAATTTTAAAGTCAAAACTCATATTACGCCTCATTCCGCCGCTTTTCGGCGGCACATATTCCTGCTGGCGGCTTACTCAAATACACCCAGACCGTCTCTTCCATATTCGGAAATGTAATCCGCGCCATAAAGTGTCTCCTGCAGATAATTCGTGTAACCGCTCTCCCAGACCTGGTCAATCACTGAGTCAAAAGCGTCCGCCACGTCTTTATCGTCAAGACTGAAAATCACATAGGTAGGAATCGCCGCGCAGGGTGTCCATGTCAGTGTATCTGCATATTGATGCGCAGGGCCGTCCTCAGCCTTTACAATACTGTTAAAGTTTACTTCCAGACCGAAGTAAGCGTCATAACGCCCCTCCGACACCCACGCAAAGGCATCCGTCTTGCTCGCCAGACTTCCCGTTTCAAATTCCCACGCCCTGTCCGGATGCGCCTCACACCAGTTCTTCAACACCGTATAATGTCCATCCCCCGGATCTACGGGTGCAAGCAGTCCACCCGCGTCCGACAGCGAGGCAAAATCATGAATTTTTTCTAAATCCTCCGTGCGCACTGTCAATCCGGTAACGCTCAGACCCAGATTTTTCTCCGGAAAAGAAAAAATTTCTTTTCGCTCCGCTGTCTGAAACCAGTTTCTCACCGCGCCATTGAATTTTCCGGTCTGAACACCCAACAGCAGATCGTCGCCGCCCTGAGATGGAACAAACGCAAAGCGGTACCCGGGCAGCAGCGCATCCACCGCTTTGAGAACCTCAATATCATATCCTGACACCTCTCCGTCTTTGGTCGTATAGGAAATGGGGTAGCCCGAATACCCGTAAGCAATTTTAATAACTCTGGCGTCCGCCGCATCTTGCTGTGCTTCAATGCCCGCATATTCCAAATAGGACTTTACCCCGCCATATTCCGTGTTCTCAAAAGACTCTTCTCCGTCCTCTTCCCCATCGGCCGGCGCGGCTGCTGCCGCAGAAAGCTCCTTCGATCTCACGGATGCTGTTCCGCAGCCGGTAAGCCCCGCCGTGGCCGCGACGGTAAGACTCAGAGCCAATGCCTTATTAATAAAAGTGTTTATCTGTCTTATTTTCATTATTACCTCCATGCCGGAGCTTTTTGCGAAGGCACGCATCAAGAATTTCAAATTCTCGTCTGCAATTCCGAGTTTGTGGCTCCGGCACAAACTCGCGGTTGAATAAATTGCTCTTCGGAAAATTTATTCGACCTTTCCTCCGTTCCGAATCGTTTCACGCTAACCGCCATGATTCCGCTTCGCGGAATCTCAAATCAATGCGGAGAATGCCCGTATCTGCTGCTGAGTTTTTAGAAGTACTTCTCACACTACGCTATGTATATCTCTCGCTGCTTTTTATGTTTTCGGGCACAAAAAAACAGGCACGAAGCCTGCCGTATCCTCTTATATCATAAAGATTCCTCTAAACGGACTTCTATCTCATACTGCACCCTCTATTTTTCATACAGAAACACATACTACAACGGGTCATTGCGCCTGGGCACACAACTGGACACGCCATCTGCTTTTTCGTCATAATTCCTCTGCTGATTCTGCTCTTCATAAAATCTCCTCCTTCTCTTTTCATAGTATTCATAGTTAGTAACTATGAAATCATGGTTGTATCCTACACCTTATTTCCCAGTATGTCAATAGGTTTTTAAAATATTTTTTCCTTATTCAAAAAGGCTTCCCGGGTCGTCCCGAAAAGCCTTCTCTACTGAACTCTTAACTAAACTTTAAAAAACTCCGCTCCACACGGTTTTCATGCCTTAGGATAATGGCCGAGGTCGCCGGCAGGGTCACCCGCACCTTCCCTGAAATAACGGGATACTGCTTTGCCGCCGTGGAATAACCTTCCGCCGTCGTTATCATCAGACAGGTAAGCGCACACTCCTTCGGTATGCCCAGGTACCACACCGATACCTCTCTTGTAACCTCATAGTCATTGTTATTGACAAGGATCACAGACTGTCCCTCTCTGTTGAATCTGCCGAAACCGATCACATTGTAATCGGCGTCCAGATACTTAAGAGAACCCGTCAAAAACTCCCGATGCGTTTTATGAATACGGATGACTTCTTTATGAAAAGCAATCAGCTCCTGATCCTCATGCCCCCATGGGTAAGTCCGCCTGTTATCCGGATCGGTAAAACCGCAAACACCTGCCTCATCTCCATAATAAATAGTAGGCGCGCCGGGCCATGTCATCTGTATCACCACAGCTTCACGCAGCACCGCTTTATTTACGCCCCCGTTTGCCGCCTCCGGCCCAAGGGTATTCGTCCGGCCGACCTTATGGTTCGTTCTGGTAAGAAACCGAGAATGGTCATGATTAGACAGCTCGTTCATCGCCACCAGAAAAGACGGCATGGTAAAGGCTGCACAGTGATGCCTCATCGCTCCCCAAAAGTTGTCCGCATTGCCCCGCATATCCTCTCTGTAGTCGTCACTGTGCTTCTGCATCCCCGTCAGAAACCAGGTCACCGGTTCCATAAAGGCGTCATAATTCATGACCGTATCCCACTCCTGGCCCTGCAGCCAGTCTAAAGGACTGCCGTAATGCTCCGCCAAAATGATCGCGTCGGGATTCGCCATCTTAACTGTTTTTCGAAACTCTTTCCAAAAACTATGGTTAAATTCCGGCGTGTGGCCTAAATCCGCCGCCACATCCAGACGCCAGCCGTCCGCATTGTATGGCGGAGATACCCACTTTCTGCCAATGTACAGCACATAGTCCAAAAGCTGTCTGGAATTTTCATAATTCAGCTTCGGCAGCGTGTCATGTCCCCACCAGCCGTCGTAAGAACCGTTATAGGGGAACTTATTCTCGTCATGAAACTGGAAATAGCTGTGATAAGGACTGTCTTTATCGATATAGGCGCCCTTTTCGTAGCCGGGCGCGTTCTCATAGATTCGTTCTCTGTCCAGCCACTTGTTGAAAGAGCCGCAGTGATTGAACACACCGTCCAAAATCACCTTCATGCCTCTTCTGTGCGCTTCCTTCACCACTTCCGCAAAAAGCTCGTTGCTGGCCTCCAGATTCTCCTTATTGGAAACGCGGTCAATATACCTGGTGGCAAAACGGTTCTCCGTCTGCTCCGGCCGCAAGAGTTCTCCCTCATCATGCACAATCTTACCGAAATGAGGATCAATATAGTCATAATCCTGTATATCGTACTTGTGGTTGGACGGCGATACGAACAACGGATTAAAGTAAATCACGTCCACGCCCAGATCCTGCAGATAATCCATCTTATCAAGAACGCCCTGCAGATCGCCGCCGTAAAACTCGCGCACCCCCATAGCCGCCGGATATTTATTCCAGTCCTCCACTTTGACCGTTTTATCTCCGATATACTGATACTCATTCGTCAGCACGTCATTGGAAGGGTCGCCGTTGTAGAACCGATCCACATAAATCTGATAAAACACCGCGCCCTTCGCCCAATCAGGCGTTTTAAAGCCCGGAATAATATGAAAATGATAATATTCGTTCGTATCCTTCGTCACGCCGCGCCTGTCATAAAAACAGGAAATTTTCCCGGCGTGTACCTCAAAGTAATAACTCAGTTTTTCATCCTCGAGCTGAACCGTATGCGAGTAATAATCGAAATACGCGTCCGATTCTGTCTTGAACATGAGGTGTTTCTCGTTCTTGTGTATAAAGAACACTTTATCGATATTATTTTTCGCAGACCGAAAACGCACGGTCGCTTCGCCGTAGGCGCTCGGTTCCATCGGCGAGACATAGTCCTCCGACAGATCCGTGAATAGAGCTTTTCGGTTAAAAACCGGCCGCATACCCGCAAAATACTGCTGATTCTTTTCTGCCTTCTGAAATTGATTGATATCCATAATCAGCCTTTCTTTAATAGTGGAGCAATATATAGATATTTTATCCTATATATTGTGGATACGCAACCCACAATTCTTGCACAAAATCACGACAAAGTAAAAAAGACAGTCGCTAAACTGTCTTTTTTAGAGAAGGTATTTCTTTCTTATGGGGTATAGCAAAAAACTATATAATGTATTGGGGGGTTACAAGTAGTATATTAGCATACCCCCCGTCTGTCTACAATACCAAGGATTCACAAATATTACAATTTTGAGTATCTGATTTTGTGCATTATGCACAATTATCAGTTTTCCCTGCTCTCCCACCGACCAAACCATAGGTTCATGCCCGAATTATGACTGTACCAGTTCGCCCGGCTCCTCCGGCTGGGGATAGTAGGTTTCAAAGAGCGCCTCAAACTCCGCACGATTGATCTTCTCCTTCTCCAAAAGGAGCTTCGCACACTTGTGAAGCACATCCTCATGCTCCATAATAATATCCTTCGCCTTCTGATAACAGTCGTCGATGATCGTTTTTACTTCCCTGTCAATTTCACCCGAAACAAGCTCACTGTGATTCTTCGCGTGGGCCAAATCCCTGCCGATAAACACTTCGTCGTCGTCATCGTCATAGTTGATCACGCCGATGTTGTCGGACATACCATAGCGTGTCACCATCCTGCGGGCTACCTTGGTAGCCTTCTTGATATCGCTGGACGCGCCCGTCGTGATATCGTCGAAAATGATTTCCTCCGCGATACGGCCTCCCAAGGACACCATGATATCCTCGATCATTTTTCCTTTTGTGAGGAACATCTCATCCTTTTCAGGAAGCGGCATGGTGTAGCCTGCTGCTCCCAGTCCCGTGGGAATAATAGAAACGGTATAAACCGGTCCCACATCCGGCAGCACATGGAAGAGAATCGCGTGACCCGCCTCATGGTAAGCCGTGATCTTTTTTTCCTTCTCCGAAATGATGCGGCTCTTCTTCTCCGCGCCGATTCCCACCTTGATAAACGCTTTCTTGATATCTTCCTGTCTCACAAAGGCCCGCTTGTCCATGGCCGCGTTGATGGCAGCCTCATTTAACAGGTTCTCTAAATCCGCGCCCGTAAAGCCCGCCGTGGTCTGAGCGATCTGCTGCAGATCCACGTCGTCGCTGAGAGGCTTATTCTTGGCGTGTACCTTTAAAATATCCTCTCTGCCCCGCACATCCGGGGAAACCACGGTAATCTTCCTGTCGAAACGCCCGGGGCGAAGAATTGCCGGATCCAGAATATCCACGCGGTTCGTGGCCGCCATCACAATAATGCCCTCGTTGATGCCAAAACCGTCCATCTCCACCAACAGCTGATTCAGCGTCTGTTCTCTCTCGTCGTGGCCGCCGCCCATACCCGTGCCGCGCCGTCTGGCCACCGCGTCAATCTCATCTATAAAGATAATGCAGGGCGCATGTCGTTTCGCCTCCGCAAACATATCCCGCACGCGGGATGCGCCCACACCGACAAACATTTCCACGAAATCCGAACCCGAAATACTGAAAAACGGCACATTCGCCTCACCGGCAATGGCCTTGGCAAGAAGGGTTTTACCTGTGCCCGGCGCGCCTTCCAGGAGCACACCCTTGGGGATTCTGGCGCCAACCTTGGTAAACTTGCCCGGCTCTCTGAGAAACTCCACGATCTCCTGCAGTTCCTCTTTTTCCTCCTTTAAGCCCGCCACATCTCCAAGCGTAATCTTATTCTCCGCCCCTATGGTGAGTCTGGCGCGGCTTTTTCCGAAATTCATCATCTTGCCGCCACCGCCGCCGGCATTCTGCGAATTCATCATCACAAAGAAGAATACGCAGACAACCACCACGATCAGAATCGGCAGGACACTATTCAAAAACCAGCTCTCCTCCGGCACACTCTCCACAGAGCAGTCTATGCCGTGAGCCCTGACAATGCTCTCCATCTCCGTCACATCGGTCACGTAAAGCGTCCTCTCCGCACCGTTCTTAAGAATTACCTCCAGAGAACCTGCGGATGAATCCTTATTCGGACAGACAGTCACCACCGCGACTTCATTATTCTCCATCTGCCTTTCAAATTCGCCTCTCGTATAGCCGCTGTTCGGCACTCGCAGCGTTCCCACCCACACGGTAAACAGCAGAAGACAGATAATAATTACAAAATACAGATAAAAACTCCTACTACTCTTGTTCATCAAACAATTCCTCTACTCCAGCCTGTACTAAATTTACAATCAGTCAAATTTCACCATTCCGATATATGGCAGATTGCGGTACTTCTGGTCGTAATCCAAGCCATACCCTACCACAAATTCATCGGGAATCTCAAATCCCGTGTAATCCACCTTCACATCCACCACACGCCTGTCCGGCTTGTCCAGAAGCGTACAGAGCCTAACATCCAAAGGCCCCCTGCTTCGCAGCATGTCTAGCAGATAGCTCAGTGTCCGTCCGGAATCCACAATATCCTCAATCACGATTACATGCCTGTCCGCCAAAGGTTCATCCAGATCCTTCACAATTCTGACTACGCCGCTCGATTCGGTGTCCCCGCCGTAGCTGGACACCGACATAAAATCAATGGACACCGGCACTGTAATCCGCTTCGCCAGCTCGCACATAAAAAAGCTGCCGCCCTTTAATACACACACCAAATGTACCTGTTTTCCGGCGTAATCTTGGGAAATCTGATTCCCTATCTCCTGAATTCTCTTGTCAATCTCTTCCTCCGTCAACAATACCTCTATCCGTTCCGCCATGGCTTCCTCCTCTTAGACGTACTTCCAGAATACGTCTTGTGTTTTTCTTCACCCGGTACTGCCTGCTGACACGATGTCCGGGCACCCAGAGAATATGAGCGCCGTCCGCCAGCAGATACATGTCATCCCGTTTCGCTTTCGGAATTTTCTCGTTAATCATGTACTGCTTGACAGACTGGGTGTGAAGTGCGTCGTCTATTGTAAGATAATCTCCCGGCTGTCTGGTTCGCAGGAGTAAAGACGTAGTTATTTTATCATAATCAAACCATTTCGTATATCTATTTTCTGGAATATTTTGTTCCTTTCTGTAGAAAAAAGACGCTGTCGGAAGAAAAGCCGTTTCCCACAGAGTAAAAATAAAGCTTCCCGCGCCCGGCACATCAAGCGCCGCCGCAACACCGGGAATCAGCATGGATTCGGATACACAAATCTCCGGCAGCTTCCCCGGATGCGCCGTCTGCCGCCCGCTGCCGTTTTCGCTTTCCATGATCCGCCGCTCTGAGCCGCTTTCCTCATGCGCCGCCTGCTGCCCTGAAACGCCCGCTGCTTCGTCCCTTCGCCTTAAAAACAGCACGTCGTACTCTTTGACCGCCCTGATTCCGTAGGGAAGAAAAAACTCCTTGCTGCCTTCCTTCTCCGTAAGCGCCATCAACCCCGCCACATGACGCGCGGTAATGTCCTTCCGATAAGGCGTCATTCTTTCCAGCGCACGCAGAAGAATGCGCTTACGCATCACCACATCCTCGGTTCGAAACCCTGCCATTTCTATCTTTACTTCCCCGTAAAGAACTCCCGCCTCCAAAGACGCGTCCGCCGTCCCGGTTCCGCTGATTTTACTTTCGAGATCTTCCTTTACATATCTGTCATAAAGCCTGTCCGTCTCCCGGTTCAGATAGCTCTCGGTTTCCGCCAGTATATCTGCCAGTTCCCCCATATGAGAGACCGCATTTTTGCAGATTTCCCGCCGTGCGTAAGGCAGTATATGGTGCCTGATTTTATTGCGGGCGTAAACGTCCTCTCCGTTCGTTGCATCCTCCCGCCAGTCAAGCCTTTCTTCTCTCAGATACGCTTCGATCTGTTCCCGGCTCACACACAAAAGCGGCCGGATGATCGATTCCCTGACGGGACGAATCGACGAAAGCCCCTTCAACCCGCTGCCGCGGAACATATGAAAGAGCATGGTTTCCGCCCGGTCATCCGCATTGTGGGCCACCGCAACCCTGCCTCTGTCCCCGCTCTTTATTTCCTCGAGCACTTCCTGAAAAGCCCGATAGCGAAGCAGACGTCCCGCTTCCTCCCCGGACAGTCTGTGTGCCGCCGCATAGCCCGCCATGTCCACTTCCCGCAGATAAAAAGGGATACGCAAATCCCCGCACAGCTTCTCCACAAAGACGGCGTCCTCCCCGGCCTCCGCGCGGAGTCCGTGATTCACATGCACCACCGCCAGCCGGAATGGAATCTCCCTTTGCAGCCGCACCAACAGATGCAGCATACAGACCGAATCCGCGCCGCCGGAAACGCCTGCCACTATGCAGTCTCCCGCTTCCGCCATGTCATGAACACTCATATATTGTTTTACTTTTTCAAAAAGTTTATCCTTCATCCTTCGCCTGCCCGTCATCACTCCGGCTACAGGGTGCTGTCTTGATCCCAGATTCCCGTCACAAGCACCGTCATATCATCCCGAATCCGTCCCCGGCTCTGCCCGATGGCATACGCCAGAATCTGGTTTGCAATTTCTCCCGGATTGCTGTATTCCATCCTGCCGAGAATCTCCGGAAGCGCTTCCTCGCCAATCCCTTCCGAGAGCGCATCAAGCACGCCGTCCGAGAGCATAATCACATAATCTCCGCTCTGCAGCGTTCGATTCTGTATTTCCGGCGCCATCTGCCAAAAAACGCCCAGCGGCAGATTCCGCGAGGAAAGCCTATCCACCAGCCGCCCTCGTTTAATATAGGTGCTGGCCGCCCCCACTTTTACAAACTCACACTTCCCTGTATAAAGGTCAATATCGCAGACATCCAACGTGGACATAACCTGTTCCTGTCCTGCTGCCGCCATTGCCCCGTTTACCATCTGTACCGCAGGCTCTTTGGCAAACCCCGCCTCCAGTAGACGCTCCATCATCTCAATCACCCGGCCGGACTCCCGACGGGCATCCTCTCCGGAGCCGACACCGTCTGAAAGCAGCACCAAAAGCCTGCCCGTGTCCGACTCGAAAAAGGAATAACTGTCCCCTGATACCTTCTCCGTCTCCTTTACCGCTTTGGCAAAGCCTGTCAGCAGATGGTAGGGCGGCTCCTCCAAAAAATAGTAGGCATTGTATTCCCCCGCCAGATAGGCGGGCGTATTTTTCGCCGTGCAGAGCCTGCGGTTCATCGCCACCGATATGTAATCCGCCACATCCTCCGTGGAAATATATTCCGTCTCCCCAAAGCGCGCGTGCCTGCTGCCTGCCTGTCGCATAACGAGACTGATCTCCCGATGGCCGTCCTCATGTTCCAGCTCCAGAAAGTCCTTCAACACAATGCCGGAATCTTTAAGCAGCGCCGCTATCTGCTTGTACCGCCGTTCTCCCATGGGACGACAGCGGCAGGTTTCTCTGGCCGTCACCGCCAGAATATGCGCCATCTCCTTCAAATGCTCCGCCAGAAGCCCCTGACTCTCCTGCAGACGCCGCCTGCAAAGATATTCCTGTCTGTCCGCCGGCTCTTCCCCGGAGGGCTCGTCCTTCGCCTGCGTGTCCTCAAACAAATCCGCCAGATCCCGAAAGGAGTCCGCATAAGCTAACAGCTTCTGCCTTCCATACTCCGGTATCACATCTATTCTGTCTTCTTCTCTCAAGCTTGTTCGTCTCTTCATCACACACCGCCTCCATACACGTCAATACTGCCTGTCCCAACGGGACGGAAAAGCCCGCAAAACCCGTCTTACACATATATATGAAAAGTTGATGTGTTTTATT
>ERZ779637.643-NODE-643-length-20592-cov-6.217412_pt1 | contig 20592 bp, 18 predicted proteins | sample MGYA00514196_ERZ779637 | MGnify/ENA primary metagenome ERZ779637 (study PRJEB29562, sample SAMEA4376700) | mouse gut metagenome | isolation source: Cecum | study: EMG produced TPA metagenomics assembly of the A DSS colitis mouse model was used to assess the...
CGCGCATACGCATAGCCGTAAAAGCTTCATGTCCCGGCGTATCCAGGAAGGTGATCTTCTGTCCGTTGACCTGAACAGTATATGCGCCGATATGCTGTGTAATGCCGCCGGCTTCCCGGTCCGTCACATTCGTTTTACGGATGGCGTCAAGAAGAGAGGTTTTACCATGATCGACATGCCCCATAACACAGATTACGGGCGCGCGGCTTACCATATCCTCTTCCTTTTCTTCTTCCTCTTTCAGCAGTTCCTCAATAACATCTACTTTTACTTCTTTTTCACAGATAATTTCGTATTCAATTGCGATGTTCTCCGCATCTTCAAAGCTGATTTCCTGATTTACAGTAACGATACGTCCCTGTAAAAAGAGCTTCTTTACGATGGCGGACGGCTGAATTTTCATTTTTTCAGCAAGATCCCGGATTGTAATGACATCCGGAATGGTAATGACTTTAATAACTTCCTGTGCCGACTCTTCTTTCTTTTTCTCCGGTTTAATAAACCTGCCCGGTTTATTTTTTACTTTATCGCCGTCTTCCTCGTAGATATGGTCTTTCCTTGACCGTTTATCTTTATCCTGATTGCTGATACGGCGCTTTTCATCTTCTCTGTGTTTCTCAATATCCTTTGACGGAGTCTCAAACCCTTTTGACGGAGCTTTTCCGAATCGATTACCCGGCCCTGCAGCTGGCTTACCAGTTCTGTCCTGATTGTTAAAGCCGCCCCGATTACCCGGCCCAGCATTGTTACCGCGCCAATTACCCTGATTATTGCCAGAATTCTGACGGCCTTCTCCCGCAGGACGGTTATTCTGGTATGCTCCTTTTGCGCCGCCGGACGTATTCCTGTCCGCAAAACGGTCGCGGTTCCTGCCTTCCCCGTTTCTTTGAGGCTGTCTGTCGTTTCGGTTGTTTTGACGCTGCCCTGCCGTTTCACGGTTTTCCCTCCTGTCCACAGGCTTTGCAGCCATTCTTTCAACCGGTTTCTCTTCCGGTTTTTCAACTGCCTTTACCTGGTTTTCAACCGGTTTTACCGGATTTTCTTTTTTAGGAGCCGGCCTGGACGGCACCATATTTACCGCCGGCGCCGGAGATGGCGGAACGGTAGGACGGATCAAGCCTCCGGCCGGACGCATGGGATTCGCGTTACGGTTCCGGTCGCCGCCCGGTCTTGCCTGATTGGGGTTGGGTCTTGCCTGATTCGGGTTGGGTTTTGCCTGATTCGGGTTCGGTCTTGCCTGCCCGCCCGGACGCTGTCCCGGCATTTTGGAATTCTGGGGATTGCTTACAAAAATGATTTTTTTCTTCTTTTTAGGCGCTTCCTCCGTCTTCACTTCCGACTTTGCCTCCGTTTTAGTTTCTTCTGTTTTCTGTTCTTTATTCACAGGCGTCTGTTCCGGTTCCGCTTTCACTGTCCCGAAATGGACTCTCACCTTTTTTGCGTCTTCCTCTTCAATAGAGCTTTGGGCCGCTTTTGCCTCAATGCCCTTCTCCTGCAGAAAAGCAAGAATTTCTTTACTTTGTTTATCTAATTCTTTCGCAAGTTCATGAACTTTAATTTTCGCCATGCTTACTACCTCCGTGTTATTCTACTAATCTCCCAGACAGGTGATGATTGCTTTTGCCAGTCCTTTATCCAGTACCGCGGCGGACGCTCTGAACTCTTTGCCGATCGCATGCCCCAGCGTTTCTTTTGTACCATATTCATAAACCGGTACGTTATAGAAAGAGCATTTATCGTGGAAAAGCTTCTTGGTGTTATCCGACGCGTCTTCTGCCACAATCACCAGCTCGGCTTTTCCGCCTTTCACTGCGCTTTCCGCAGAAAATTCACCGCTTGCCACCTTTCTGGCTCTTGCTGCAAGCCCCAAAAGGGATAAAACCTTATTCCGCTCCATGGCCTTCAAACTCCTTTTCCAGGCTGTCATATACCTCTTCCGGAATACTCATTTTGAAGGAGCGCTCCAGTCCTTTGTTTTTGCGGGCTTTCTTTAAACATTCCGCCTGCATGCAAAGATATGCGCCTCTTCCGTTCTTTCTTCCTGTTACATCCAGGACAATGGGGCCTTCCGTGGTTTTAAGCACGCGCATCATTTCTTTTTTGCCTTTCATTTCGCCACAGCCTACGCATTGTCTCATGGGAATCTTTTTACTCATATTCGCCCTCATCAGGTTCCGCTTCATACGTTTCTTCGTACTCCGCTTCCTCTTCGTATTCGTCATATTCATCCATATAATCTTCGTAACGGAAACCGGGCGCGTCTTTTGCCTGGGTCTCGCTCTTAATATCGATCTTATAACCGGTCAGACGCGCGGCAAGTCTTGCGTTCTGTCCTTCCTTACCAATGGCAAGCGAAAGCTGATAATCGGGAACCACAACCTTTGCCGTCTTATCGTCAGGATCCGCAAACACGGCTACAATTTTAGCCGGTGAAAGAGCGTTCTGAATCAGATTGCCGGGGTTCTCATCCCAGTTAACAATATCGATTTTCTCGCCTCTCAGTTCTTCTACGATTGCGTTTACCCTGGCGCCGTTCATACCTACGCAGGCGCCTACCGCGTCTACATTGGGATTATTGGACCATACCGCAATTTTCGTTCTGCTTCCGGCCTCTCTGGCAATACTCTTAATCTCAACGGTGCCGTCCTTAATCTCGGTCACTTCCGATTCAAACAGTCTTTTCACAAGCTCCGGGTGCGTTCTGCTTACATTGATACGCGGTCCTCTGGGCGTATTTTTCACTTCCAGGATATATACTTTGATTCGCTCCGTAGGACGAAACACTTCCCTTTTCACCTGCTCGTTCTCATTCAGCATAGCGTCCGCTTTTCCCAGGTTGATGGAAATGCTTTTACCGATGTAGCGCTGTACAATTCCCGTTACCACATCTTTTTCTTTTTCATAATACTGATTATAAATTACGCTGCGCTCTTCTTCGCGGATTTTCTGAAGAATCACGTTTTTGGCGTTCTGGGTTGCAATACGTCCGAATTCTTTAGATTTAATTTCCACATGAAGCAGATCTCCCACTTTTGCTTTCACGGATATTTCTTTGGCATCCTCCAATGCAATCTGCATGCAGTCGTCTTCCACATCCTCTTCGTTTTCCACTACTTCTTTTTCCGCATATACCAAAAAGTCGCAGGTTTCACGATTTATTTCAACCTTGATATTATCCGCTTTCCCAAAATGATTTCTGCAGGCAGTGAGCAGAGAATTCTCTATGGCCTCGAACAGTGTCTCTTTACTGATCTCTTTCTCTTTCTCCAGAATATCCAATGCTTCCATTAATTCTTTGTTCATTTTTCCTTTTTTCCTCCTGACTAAAAATCCAGCGCCAGCCGAATCAAAGCAATGTCTGATTTTGCAAAGCTGATTTCTATATTATCTATTTCTATGGTTATTGTTTTATCATCATAAGACTTAAGAATTCCCGCAAATTCTTTGCTGCCGTCCACGGGTTTGTAAGTTTTCACTTCCACTTCCTCCCCCAGACTTTTTTCAAAATGCTTATCTTTTTTCAAAGCCCTTCCAAGTCCCGGACTGCTTACCTCCAAAATATAGGCTTCCTCAATAAAATCTTCCCTGTCAAGCGCATCCGATAATGCCCGGCTGACGTGCTCGCAGTCGTTGATATCCACACCGCCCGGCTTATCAATATAAGCCCGCAGATACCAATCGGCGCCTTCCTTTACATATTCCACGTCATAGATTTCAATCCCCTGTTTTTCTACGATGGGTAAAAGAAGACTTTCTGTTCTGGATTCATATGTCCTCGATTTTGACATAGACTCACCTTTCCTTCCCTATTCAATTTTCTGCAGGCCAAAACTACCATAAAGAAAGAGTGGACTGCCGTCCACTCTTAACACTTGAAGTATTCACCATACTTACCCATTATAGCACTTGCTTTTATAAAATGCAACCTCTTTTTACATCATTGATGTATGCTTTTTACATCATTCCGCCCATTCCGGCGCCTGCAGGCATTGCCGGCGTCTCTTCTTTGATATTTGCAACAACAGATTCGGTTGTAAGCAGAGTAGCTGCAACGCTGGTAGCGTTCTGCAATGCGCTTCTCGTTACCTTTGCAGGATCAAGAATACCCGCTTTTACCATATCTACATATTCTTCTTTCAAAGCGTCAAAGCCCACGCCGATTTCGGACTCTCTCACTTTATTGATGATTACGCTGCCTTCCAGGCCTGCATTAGCCGCAATATGGAACAGCGGAGACTCCAGCGCTTTCAAAACGATCTGTGCGCCGGTCTTCTCGTCACCCTCTAATCCTGCCGCCGCTTTGGCAACTTCCTTGGAAGCGTGGATATAAGCGGAACCGCCGCCGCAGATAATACCTTCTTCCACAGCCGCTTTCGTTGCCGCAAGGGCATCCTCGAGACGGAGCTTCGCTTCTTTCATTTCGGTTTCGGTTGCCGCGCCTACACGGATAACCGCTACGCCGCCGGCCAGTTTTGCAAGACGCTCCTGCAGTTTTTCTTTATCAAAATCGGAAGTTGTTTCCTCAACCTGGTTTTTGATCTGGTTGATTCTTGCATCAATCGCTTCCTTCTCGCCTTCTCCGTCAACGATCACCGTATTCTCTTTCTGTACTTTAACGGATTTTGCGCGTCCAAGCTGGTCCATGGTTACATCTTTTAATTCCATGCCCAGTTCGCTGCTGACTACCTGGCCGCCTGTAAGAATGGCAATATCCTCAAGCATCGCTTTTCTTCTGTCGCCGTAGCCGGGCGCTTTTACCGCAACTACATTGAAGGTTCCCCGCAGTTTGTTGAGAATCAGAGTCGTAAGCGCTTCGCCCTCCACGTCTTCGGCAATAATCAGAAGCTTTGCGCCGGACTGAACGATCTGCTCCAGCAGGGGAAGAATCTCCTGAATGTTGGAAATCTTTTTATCGGTAATCAGGATGTAAGGGTTCTCGAGAACCGCTTCCATTTTATCCATGTCGGTCGCCATATATGCGGAAATGTAGCCGCGGTCAAACTGCATACCTTCTACCAGATCCAGCTCTGTCAGCATGGTTTTGGATTCTTCAATGGTAATAACGCCGTCGCCGGATACTTTTTCCATAGCGTCTGCAACAAGGGTTCCGACTTCTTCATCACCGGCGGAAATCGCTGCAACTCTTGCGATGTGCTCTTTGCCGTTTACTTTGGAGCTCATCTTTGCAATCGCTTCTACCGCCACGTCGGTTGCCTTTTTCATGCCTTTTCTTAAGATAATGGGATTGGCGCCTGCAGCCAGGTTTTTCATTCCTTCATGAATCATTGCCTGTGCCAGCACGGTTGCCGTAGTCGTTCCGTCTCCGGCCACATCGTTGGTTTTGGTCGCAACTTCTTTTACAAGCTGTGCGCCCATATTTTCAAACGCGTCTTCCAGCTCGATCTCTTTAGCAATCGTAACGCCGTCATTGGTGATCAGGGGAGCGCCGAAAGATTTGTCAAGAACTACGTTTCTTCCTTTCGGTCCCAGTGTTACGCTTACGGTATCAGCCAGTTTATTCACGCCGCACTCTAAAGCCGCGCGTGCTTCTGCTCCATATTTTAATTCCTTTGCCATGTTTATTACGCCTCCTGAATTTAATTTGCTTTTTTTGAATTGCGGTTTTACTGAAGAATTGCAAGAATATCATTCTGTTTTACAATGATGTATTCTTCTTCCTCAAGCTTTACGTCGGTTCCCGCATATTTGGAATAAATAACCTGATCGCCGACTTTTACTTCCATCTTTACTTCTTTGCCGTCAACGCATCCGCCGGGACCTACTGCGATAACCTCTGCCTGCTGGGGTTTCTCTTTACTCTGACCAGGAAGGACAATTCCTGATTTCGTCGTCTCTTCTGCCGCTAACTGTTTTAAAACAACTCTGTCGCCAAGTGGTACTAATTTCATTTTAATAGCCTCCTTATAGCAATTTTTTATTTCTTTATTAAGGTTTGTTAGCACTCTTCATAGTCGAGTGCTAAACACTATCCATATATTAGATTCATACGGAATGGTTTGCAACCGAGATAACATTTATATTTCTTAATTATACTTTTATTTACTTCTATTTTCTCTTATTTTCTCTTATTTTCTCATTTTCAATGGTTTTAATCGATTTAATTTTTATTTTATAATTTGTTTCCGATCTCTTGAAACTTATAGCGCCAGAGCACGAAAAAAGGGACTATCATTTCGACAGCCCCTGACATTCCAAATATTTATAATTGTATTCTCCATGCATATCGCAAGCATTGCTTGCGATACTGCTTAAATAACAAATTGAAAAATCTCTGATTTTTCAACCTATTCCTTTTTCCAACCGTTCACGATAGTCCGGCATATTTTTAATCCGTATTTTATCATTAAACATCTCATATTCCGCATCCGAAAGTTTATCTTCCAGAGATTCTTCTACGTTCTCCTTGTACACAATACCGAAGGCTGCGGAAGGGACCAGTATCGGATCGTCATATTCGTCAAGAGCCCTGCGGATCCTCTCCACAAATTCTTCCGCTTCCTGCTCCTGCGGCATGGGTATAATAATATTAAACAAGTCTCCGGCGCACCGGCCGATTACGTAGTCTTCCCTGGCATGTTCCCGGATGATTCCTGCCACCACGCTGATTAATCGGTCGCTTTCTTCGATGCCAAAATGATCGTGGAAAAACTTCCAGTCGTTAATATTAGCCTGGATCAGCGCAACCGGCGCAATCTCCGCACGGTCAATAATCTTCATCCGGTTCTCAAAATACGTCTTGTTCAGGGTTCCCGTCAGAACATCCTTTCGTTCGTCGCCTTTGAGCTGCTGCCTGCCCGCTTCCACACGGTCTGCAAGCTCATCGCAATATGTGGAAAGTTCTCTGGCAAGATAGGATTTTTCTCCCCATGCTTCCAACATGCGCACATACATGTGCAGCGCCTCTTCTATCCTGGGCCGGACCGCTTCCTCCGCTCCCCTTATGTAAATATGTCCTACCGTATGTCCCTTAATCTGAATCTTTTCCCCCGGGTTTTTGACCACATCCGGTTCAAATTCTTCAAAGGCTCCGATCTCCACCGCCTTTTCTCCGTGACGGTCCGTAAGCAGCAGCTCAAACCCGTACTGTTCGCACAACTGCCGCAGCTGCCATCCGACTATCTGTAAATCATACAAATCGGCGGAACGATACTGCCGTATATTTTCTTTCAGTCTTTCCTCAAAAGGAATCTCTCCATAATGCATACCTATACCCTCTTTGCCCCATAATCATTATGTTTGTTACAGACCGCATCAGACGTTTACTTCCAGATACCCCAGAAGCTTGGTCATATCGTATTCATCCAGCACGCCCAGATTGGAATCATAAAATTTACCGTCAAAATGAACCAGGTAATGACAGTAGCGCCCCATTTTCTCCATCATAATACAGCACTTGGGCAGCACCGCCGGCTTTCCTTCCGTATAGATAATTACGTCATGATGATCGATTCCATAATAATTAAGCGCTGAGATCACCATTCCCATAGTCGCCTGCCACTCTCTGCAGTCCATGACCGTAACAACCTCCGCGATCGTAACGCCGGCCAGCATCGCCACGCATGCCTGTCCGCAAAGACCATCCTCCGGCTGAATAATTACCTCCACGCTGTCAATGCTGCGTATCGGATTCTCCAGGCTGTAGGGACTGTTCTGATCCATTTTGATCAGGCTTGCGCCTATGTGCAGCAAAATCTTATGCGTTGCATTCATATCAAAATTGGCGGCCGCCTCTTCGGTAAGGTGCAGCCGGTAAAATCCCTTGCTTTCGGGAATCAATTCACATTGAATCATCTTGTTGTCCATGAGAATCTCGGCCTGGATCACATCTCGTTTTTTGCATACCTCCCAGACGTTAAAAGGAATCGGCATAAAATAACCGTCGTCCGTTTTTTCCATTCTGCCGTCAAAAAAATACCGCATGCGTCTCTCCTCCTGTTATCTTCCATACATAATATAGTGTATCCATACACTTCTTTATGAGTTGATTGTAGCAGATTCTACAAGCAAAAGAAACTGTTTTTCGGTGAATTTAAAGGAAGTATTCAAAAAAAAACATACTGACAAAAAAGTGTCAAAGTTTTCTAAAATTTATCCGGATAATCCGTTCCTGTTTCCTCTCTCATCCGCGCCAAAACAGGAGCAGGATTTTCGGCCATATTTAAAAAAGTGAAAAAAGCGTACAGCAGCATTTTATCTTTATTGGTACGCATTTCACTGTTTCTGTCAAGTCTCGCCTTAAAATGATCCATCTGCCACACCAGAATGTCTACGACGGTAGTTTCTGCAATTTTAGTTTTGCAAAGAAACTGCCGATGTGTGTAATAATAGGCAAATTCTTCATATATACCGGGATTGTCCAACATTTTCCGCCAAAAACCGTGCAAAAAAGATTCGTTTTCTCCGCCGTATGCGCACAGCCTTTTTGCCCATGCAAAAAGCTCTTTCTGTTCTGTTTTACTCTTCTCTTCCATTTTAATCGTCCACCACCCAGTTTACAATCAAAACAAGCTGTCCGTCCTCCACCGTAACGGACGCCTGTTCGCCGATAAATTCGTTACTGACGCCGATCGGATAATCATGCGTCATGGTATATCCGTCCAAGGGATATTTTAATCCTTTCAGGGTAACTCCCCTGGCTTCCTTCCCCAGGGAAAAAACGGAAAGATAGCCTTCCATTTCTTTGCGGAATGACACCGTCTCATTTTCCAGCACCAGAATCATGCCGCTTCCGTCCATGATATACCCCGACGCTCCCTGTCGTTTTAAAAACAAAAGACTCTGGATATTGGCAAGCGTATGCTCCAGTCTTCCTCCCGTGGCTCCATAAAGCCGAAAATCGCGGTAGCCTTCCTGCAGGCCCTTTTTTAACGCGGCATACAGATCGGTATCGTCTTTTTCCGGAAAAAGACGCAGCACTTTTTCCGGCGCCTGCTTTTCAATCTCTTCCACCGCCCGCGCCCATTCCTCGTTTACGGAATCAAAATCGCCAAGCAGCAGATCGGGCTCCGCCGACAGAATCTGGCAGTACAAAATTCCTCCGTCCACAGCGATCAGGTAATCTTTCCCCGGATCGTATTCAATCCGGCTTACCGTCAGATCCCCCGCGCCGATAATAATACATTTTCCGTCCTTTTTCCTCTTATTCATCCTGTTCCTCTTTAAATTTTATTTGCGCTCATTATTTCATACAATCAAGTACTTGTAAAGTACTCTTCTTCCTTCTATAATAAAATTTATGAAAACACCGGATTACTACTCCCTCCATTATCCCGAACAGAATATCCGTCTGGAATGTCAGGTCATTCCTTCCAACCGGCGCAGCATATCCCTTCGAATTACACCCCAAAGGGAAATCCTCGTCCGTGTTCCCAACTGGCTTGGCCGCGCACAGATTTCCGCTTTTCTGACAGACAAAAAAGACTGGATTTTAAAAAACTGGCTCTCGATACCGGAACCAACAGCCCTGTCCATTTGTGACCAAAACCGTCTGGCTGCGCTGGAGAAACGATATCGCAGAGCCGCCAAAGAATATATTCCGTTAAGGGTCTCTTATTTTCATGCTTTTACCGGCGGGAGCTACGAAAAAATCGTAATCCGGGATCAGAAAACACGCTGGGGAAGCTGCAGCAGCACCGGAACGCTTTCCTTTAATTACCGGCTGATGCTGGCGCCGCCGTCCGTTCTTGACTACGTCGTAGTACATGAACTGTGTCATTTAAAGCATATGAACCATTCCGCCGATTTCTGGCAGGCGGTAGAATCCGTGCTTCCGGATTATAAAATCAGACGTACCTGGCTGAAAGAACATGGGAATGAGCTGACCCTGGAACATCATCTCTTCCCGGCGCAATTCCCTGTTATATAAAAACCGCCTTTTCCGGAAATATTCCGTGAAAGGCGGTTCTTGTTATTATATTGGTCCGGTGTACATTTACCGGTTCTCGCTGATATAAATCCGCATACGGCTCTGGATAACACCGGCTACATCCTGCGCCGATTTCTGTCCTTCAAAATATGCCGCCGCTTCCTCCGTTACAATTTCGATCATGCTCTGATTATACTCATTGACCATGGAAACAGACATCAGAAACTCTGTAAACTCCGCCGCTTCTTCCGCAGTCATGGGATCGTATTTAACTTCTACTCCGTCCATATAGAATGAGTCGTCATAGTATTCTTTCGTACCGTCCTCTAACAGCCAGTAAGGCCGTTCCATGGCTTCCTTTTCCATGGTTTCCAAGGCCGATTTTTTAACCGGGAAATTATATCGCAGCTGATTCTGATATTCGTCCGTCATATAATACCGGATAAACTCCCACGCGCCTTCGCTGCTGCCGGATTTTGCGGAAAGGGCAAAACGTGTACTCACGGAAATTGCATTGCCCTCCTTACTTTCCGTAGGAAAACCGATTAAGGTTAAATCATCGCCGAATCTGGCCTTCTCCATCTGATTAAAGTCCCGGTAACTGGATAAATACGTATTCATCAGGATCACCCTGTCTTCTCTGTAGGCGCTTTCCTGGCTTTCCCAGTATTTGTCGTCATCATAAATAGAATCATCCAGTTCCTTGGGGAACTGGTTGGCCAGTTCCAGAAGCTGAATAAACCCGTCGGAGTCAAAAGAACAGCTTCCGTCTTCATGGTTTATATATTCATCCTCCGTCATAAGCAGGCCGGTAATAAGCATCTGTTCCTTTGTCATTTCGGAAAACGACTGCGTTTCCGGCGGCAGGGAAGCCATTAAATCCTGAAATTCTTTCATATTCCAGCCGGTTCTGTCTCCTACAATCGACGTCTTGCCAATCACAGCCGAAACGGAAAACTGGGGAATCAACTGATACAGCTTCCCGTTAACGGAAAATGCTTCGAAAATATTTGTCAAATAGTCTTCTTTATTGATTTCCGTATCCTTCTCAAAAAAGGGATATAAATCGGCAATCAAACCTTTTGCAACATAGCTGTCGAAAGGCATGGATGGATCAATTACCAGAATATCCGGCATCTTACCGGAGATAATATCGTTATTTAACTGTGTATATCCCGCCATATAATCCTCAGAGGTAGAATACTGCTGGTAATCTCTAAGCTGGATACGATACGTATCGTTCGTTTTATTGAACTCAACGATTCTGTTTTTCATTTCGTAATCCACATACATCCCTGCCAGGGTAATCTGAACCTTATCCTTTACCTCCTCCGGCGGCACTTTAGTGAATAAAGCAATACGATTCGACCAGTCCACCGGATCTGTATAAGTCGCCACAAACCTTTCATCGTCTACCAGACAGATGTTGTAAACGCCCGTACTGTTCAAATCCGAATCGATGCTGTCCATAATTTTCGTTGGCTGCGCGTCTTCCATGTTATACGTATATACGGAAGTGGAGCCGGTAAGGATAAAATCATACTTACTTCCCTCCTGTACCCTGCCGTAATTCTCGAACGCTATCGGACACTCTTCCTCGCTCCCTAATGCCAGTGTATTCGGATCCAGTTTGCGAAGTACCTGTTTGGTATAGTCCTTATTCCAGCCGATCACAAACAGGTTCTCTTTCCGGTCCATATACAGACTTCCGCCGACTTCTTCCGTGAATTTATTTTTTCCGATCTGGTTTCCCTGACTGTCAAACTGCATTACCATATTGCTGCCGTATACCCAGATTCTGTCTTCTTTATCAAAAAACGCATTGTTTACATAAAAGTACTCTTCTTCAACGCCTTCACTCAAATCCTGCATCCATTGCAATTCTCCCTGTCCGTTCCAACAAAACAGATACTGCGTATTTTCGGAAGTGTACTCTCCGTTTTCGTCCTCATAATCGTGATAAAGTTCAACAAACCCATACAAATTCTCTTTTGAATCCATGATAAAATAATTATAATTAAACCACAGGCTTTCCGAGCTAACGGGGCCGGCTTCGAAATCCTGGTCTATGGCGACGTCCTCTTCCAACGGCGTTTCTGCGTCATCCTCTGCAGCGGCTTCCACCGACGCATCCACTGCCCCTTCTTCGCCGGAACCACCTTCACGCGGTGTAACCGACATGTCTTCTTCCGGAACGTCTTCTTCCGGCAGTTCCAATTCCAGTCCGGTTTTAAGAATTATATCGCTTCCGCCCGTACCATCCTCGTTCACGGTACACAGATACAGTTCCTGTCCGTTCCCATAGCTCTCTCCGACAACGTAAACGCGGCCGTTTCTATAAAACACATTGTATATATTGTCAAGGTTATGGGATAAGTCTAAATTCTCATAAGAATAAACATAATTTTTGTCAATCTCTCCTCCTTTTACACTGCTGGCCCCCGGCCCGTCACCTTCCTTCTTACCGCATCCGACTACAGATACAGCCATAAGCAGGGCCAGACCTGCGCCGATTAACTGTTTCCACTTTTTCTTTTTCATAACCATGGTTCCTCCTCATCAAGCTCTTCCGGCGGTTCCGCCTTTTTTTTCTGTTTTTTCGTTATCCCCTTTATCCTGATCACTTCCCATTTTCTTTCGGCCCATGCTTTCACATCCCTGAAATGCCAGGTTCGGTGCTTCACCAAAACAACCAGAAGAATAACCAGTAAAATTACCGGATACAGTAAAAACAGAAACCGGAAAACCAATAGCAAAGCCAGTATATCTTCATAGCCTTTGGCAATATTTTCCCAATACGGATATATAATGGCTTTTCCGTTCATGGAACGCATACCAAAATTACGCAATACCTCCAGCAGCGGCAAAAGCTGATATCTTGTAGTATTCTCTACAATTTCTATCTCACTCTCCGCAACGCCGATTTTTTCTTTTACAATTCCCAGGGCAAATTTACTGACCGGATTGGGCATTACGATTTCATAATGATTAATTACGGCAAATTCACCCAGGTTTTTATGCATGGTTTCAAAAGAAACATACGCGATACTGCTTCCGTTTCCGGCATTATCGTTCATTCTTCCGCTGTCTCGCCGGATTACCCCGCCGATCAGATGGGGAACGCCGCCAATGGTAACCTGCTGTCCCACCACATCATTGGAACCAAACAGCTGCCATGCAATATCTTCATCAATAATAATATGATCCTGCATCAAGTCGCTTCCCGAAAAATAGGAGCCATTGAGCAGATAAAGCGGATGAAAGAGAAAAAAATCCCCTCCCACGCCAATTGCGTTCACTTCCACCTGACTGCTGTTCCCTGTTATAACCAGCTTTCCGGACGCACTGTAGGCATCTGCCCAAAGTCTGGCATTCGCATTGGGTGACTCCGAAGTAATAGACGCCTCCAAAAGCGCCGCCTCCAAAGCATGCTCAAATCCTTTAATCGTATTCTCATCCACGCCGCTGTCCCTGGAAAAGAAACAGCTGATCTGCGATACGCCGCCCTTCTCCGACCAGCGTCCCGCCATATTCTGGGTATCCAGTCCGCCGCTTAAGCCGTTGCTGGCAATCGTCAAAATAAGAAACGCAAGCAGGGAAAGAACAGCCGTTATCATCAGAATAATCTGCTTTCTGGTCAGATTTTTCCAAAATTCCTTCACTCTGTTCCCCTCCTTAATTATCGGACAGCCGTACCTGTTTTCCGGCTTCTACCGGCTTGGTTGAGGTGGTAATGACAAATTCGCCGCCGTAGAGCGCACCGCTGATTGCAGACTGCGTATCATCCGATGCCAGCACTTCAACGTCTACTCTGGAGGCAATATACCTGTTACCGAGCGGACTGCTTTTGGACTCTACAATCAAGATAAATTTACCGTTATTATCTTCCCGGATTGCGCTGTTTGGCACGATCATATCATAGTTGGAGCTCTTTTGTCCCACAGAAAGGCTTAAGGACTGCCCGCCCGTTACGTCTCCTTCTATATTAAACTCCAGAATCTTATTTTTTCCGGGATTTTCCGGATCGTTTTTAATCTGCGTCAGGGTTGCCGTAATATCGCTGTAATACCACGCGTTCTGCACATCCGCCGGGTCTCCGGGCGAAAGTCGTTTTGCCTGATCCGCCGATACGGAAAAGCTCAAAGAAAACCCTTTTCCTTCCGGCTGAATAACGGCAAGCGGGTTCTGTGCCGTGGTCTTCTCTCCCGCCACGTAATTAATCGTCGTAACGGTTCCCGCTACGGGCGCTTTCACTTCCGCGCCAACGGAATCCGCACGAAGCCTTTCTACGTCTTCTCTGAGGGAAGCAATATTTTCATTCTGGGAACCCAGGCTTAACTCTGCCTGAATGTCCGCAATAAGCTGTTTCTTTTCTTCCGACGCTTTCGTCAATGCAGCATTTGCCGCCGCAATCTGCGTTTCCAGATTAGCCATCTGTATACTCAGATTATGCTTATTCGTCGTATTATTTTCTTTGGACTCCAAAGCTGCCTGCGCATTATCGCGAACAATTTGCTGCTCATTTACTTTAACCGTCCAGGCATTTACATTATTCTTTGCGTTCTTTATGGGCTTTGCCAATGCCTCGACCGTCGCTTTTGCCGATTGATATGCCGTATCGGCATCACCGCCGGAAACGGTAATACCGTTTTCGTAATCAAATATCACCTGCTTCGCCTCGTTCAGTCTCGTCTGAAGCGAAGCCAGATTACTCTGGGCCTTTTCCAATTCCGTTTTGTAAGCGGTCAAATTATTTTCTGCTGTCGTAAGAGCCGCTTTTTCTGCCGTAGTATCAATATTCGCAACATCTAAAAGGGCCGTCTGTCTTTTCACTTCTTCTATTTGGGCCTGCAGGGAATCAACCGTTGCCTGCGCATCGCTTTCCTTTTTATTTGCCGCATTAATTCTTGCCTGATAACCCGAAACGGAATTCACATTTCCGCTTTGGGCATTGTTAACTACCTGATTGGAAATCTCACCGTTTAAAATAGCTGTCTCATAAGCCAAAATCGCTTCGTTTAAAGCTTTTTCCGCCGCCTTCAGTTCTTCGCTTTCCGCATCCTCCAGGTAAAACAATACCTGATCTTTTTCCACCACATCGCCTTTTTTCACTGCAACGCTGGAAATAACGCGGGTCTCCGTCAGCTCCACATTATAAGGATCGCCTGCCTCGATCGTTCCCGTTCCCCTTACTTTGGCAGTAATGGAACCGGAAGTAATATACTGTGCGGCTACAACCGGCAGTGAATAATTCATAATCGTCTGTGAGAAAAAGGTTAATACAAGCATTACGGACAGAAAAACGATCGCCGCTGTTTTTACCCATTCCCTTCTTTTTGTGCTCTTTTCATTCATTGCTTATTCCACCTCTCTACAAAATTCTCTATCCTTTAATTCCGCCCTGATACGTAATTCCCTCTACCAGATAATCTTCTCCGTATAGGAACACCAACAGGCTTGGAACCATATATATCGTTGCTACTGCAAACGCCAGCCCGATCTCCCCCGAATTAATCTTGGAAAGAAATACGGACAAAGGATGCATTTCCTCATTTGACAGTAAAATTAAAGGCTGCTCCACCATATTCCAATAATCAATAAATACAAGAATTGCCGCGGAACATACGGCGCCTTTGCAAAGCGGCACGCAAATTTTCGTAAAAATTTTCCACTCTCCCGCACCGTCTATTTTGGCCGCTTCAATTACGGAATACGGAATCTTGCGCATATATTTGGTCAACAGATACACCGCAAAGGGGGAAAATATGCCCGGCAGCCAAATGGCCCACCTGGTATCCAGAATATGCAGCCAGTTGGACACCAGATAATTTGGCACCAGCGTTACCTGATAAGGCATCAGCATCAGGATAATATAAGCAAAAAAGATGATTTCCCTGATCCGTCCCCGGTATCTGGTAAAACCATATGCCGCAAGCAGCGCAGTCGCAAGCTGGAACAACACGATGGGGCCTACCAGAATCACCGAATTCCAGAATTTGAACAGATAGTCCGGACTCTTAAACAAAACCGTAATATACTGACTGAACGACACGATATCCGGTATAAACTTCAAATTCACCTTTTCCGATATAAAAACCTTTCCGCCGGATTGTGTCGTCGCAAACACGGAACCGTAATTGGCCGATATCTCCGAACTGGACATAAAAGAGTTGGTGATGGTTAAAATAATCGGCGTCAGAAACAAAATTGCAAAAAAAGCCGCAACACCTGTCGCCAAGGTCAGCTTTATTGCCGTTTTAACCTTTTTCCTGTTGATTTTCTTTTTTCTATTTAAAGCGGGAACGGGTCTGGAAGCCTTCAGATCTTTCATTTTCATCCTTCCACATCCTTTCCGAAATAATTTTCAATAATAAACAAAGCCCCGATAATAACTATCATAACAAGCGACATCAGAATCGCTGCCGCCGAGAGCTTCTGGTAATCCAGAGAAGCAAACATATTGTTCATAAAATGCTGCAGCATGTAAACCGCATCATACGGATGATTATCCGTCAAAAGATAAATTTCCCGGAATACCTTAAAGGAATTAATCAATGATAAAATGGTAACAAATAAAATAGTGGACGACATATAACGAAGTTTGATTTTGAAAAAAATCTGCCATCCGGTTGCGCTTTCCAGTTCCGCCACTTCCACAATATCTTTCGGGATACTCCCGAGAGCCGCCATGAACAGAATCATATTATATCCCAGATTCTTCCATAAAAACAATATAACGATCACGACTATGGCATAGTCCGATTTGATCCAGTCAATCTTGCCGCCTCCAAAAAACTGCACAATATCGTTCACAGCGCCGTTATAGTGGAACAAAACCTGCCAGATCAACACGATGGACGCTACGGGAACCATCATGGGACTCAAAAAAAAGGTTCGAAACTGACTGTGAAACGGCAGCTTCTGCGTTAATACCATGGCCAGCAGTAACGACAAAACAACCGCCAGCGGAACCGCAATCGCAGAAAACAGAGCCGTATTCTTAACGGCCTGCAAAAAAGCCGCATTGGTAATAACCCGTTTGAAATTATCCATGAAAACAAAATTATGGCTGATCGGATTGTCAACCATGGAATAAAATATTACAACCATAAAAGGCAGCACAAAAAACAACAACACGCCAAGAAAGCTTGGGGCCAAAAACAGCCCCGAGCTTACCTTATCTTTTGCCTTTATCTTTGTGTTTTTTTTCTTATTAGCTTCTGCCTTTTTAACGATTTTCATTGACATAAACCTGTACCCTGCTCTGTATAATATCCGCCGCTTCCTGTGCGCTTTTTTGTCCTTCAAAGAAAGGCGCCGCTTCTTCCGATATAATATTGTTTAACTGACTGTCACTGCTTCCAATCCGGTCACAGTTATTGATCAGTTCCTTAATCTGGTCAACCTGCTCCTGTGTGGCGGCATAAAGATCTACATGGAAATCGTCCCATCCCCATCCGCCTTTGCTGACTTCTACCTGCTCACCGTTCTCATCTTCATAATATTCCGCTTCCATGTCCTTTTCCATCTGCTTGTCAAAAGCGCTGATAGAAGTCGGGAATCCCCATATATGCGACTGATTCTCGTAGTATTCGGGAACAAGGAAGCTCCTTAAAAATTCCCACGCGGCATCTTTATTGCCCGACTTGGCGCTGATGGCATAGGAAAACTGTCCGCTTACGGAAGATCCCGTACCGCTCGTACAGGGATAACCGATTGTGGTAATGGGTTCCTGGAACATGGCCAAATACATCTGATAATCCTGTACGGAGCTGAAACTTGTTGCCATAAGCAGAAGCTGTCCGCTCTGAATTTTGCTCGGCGCACTGGGCGCCTCCTCGTCATAATTCCACTCGCTGTCGAAAGTATTGGCAAAGTTAAGCACCTTCAGGAATTCTTCCGAATTCAGATTACATTCGCCGGTTTCCCAGTTGATAAATTCATCCATACTGTACGTCAGGCACGTTTGAAGAATATACTCTTTCGTCGCATAATCAAATACTTCCGTCCCCTCCGGTTTACTCTCGATCAAAGCCATCAGATCGTCTAATGTCCAGCCCGGTTTATCTCCTACCTCCGATGTTTTGCCGACTACCGTCGAAACATAAAAACTATTGGGAATACTGTAAAGCTTTCCGTCAATGGAATATGCATTCAGAACAGATTCAAAGAAGTCTTCTCTGCTTATCTGCTCATCCTTTTCCAAATAAGGATTCAGATCTTCTATAATACCCTTCTGAGCCAGCATCTTAACATTGACGCTGGTAAGATCAAAAATATCCGGCCCGTTCCCGTTGGACAAATCGTTATTCAGCTTCAGCATACCACGCTCCCACGCGTCGTCGCCGCCTCCCGAACTGTAATCAACAACCGAAATACGGTACTTGTCGCTCTTTTTGTTAAAATTAATTACCGCGCTGTTTACATCGCTGGAAGCATACATAACCCCAAGCGTCAGGATTTCTTTCTCAGCGACTTCGGAAGATGCCGTTTTTGTCAGATAAACCACTTCGCTGCTGCGTTTTTCCGATGAATAGTCATGCGTCAGAACAAGAATCCTACCGTCTTCCAACGCCGAATAAGCGCTTATATTGTCTCTGTTAATATCGCTGTCCAGCCAGTCCAGAACCGGTTCCGCCGTCTCCGTATCCAGATCATATTCGATCAGTCCGCTGCGGCCGTTAAGCAGGACTCCCTTTTGAAAACCGGGCGCAATGCTTTGGTTCCCCCATGCATCGGGAACGTCTTTCGTGCAGGTTCTGGAAACGCCCTTTTTGGCCGGATCGATTACATTAATCTCCAGACCGTTCTGACTCTGTCCCTGGGCTACGTATACAACCTGCCCTTCCTTACTGGTTCCAAATCCGTTCAGCCACGCTTCAGCGGCAACATCCAGATGAAACAGCTTGCTGCCGTTCCTGTCATACACCCATATCCTCTTGTCATTGGCTAAATAGATATTATCGGAACCGTCCACCGCCATATACTGAATATAACTGTTTTCCGTCTCGTTCAGCTCGGAAGTCAGATCCGTACTGCTGATTTCGCTTCCGTCTGCGGTAGAAAAAACGCTTAAAACATAAGACTGCGTTCCTTCATACGTTTCGGGGTCCGTAACTTTGTAAATACTCTGTATGACAGCAAGATTGCCGTCGCTCAACTCCTGCATCTGCTGAATATAGAAAGAAACGTTCTCACCGCCTTCCTGCAGCGAAACAGGCACCTCCCGAACTTCTTTTGTACCGGCATCCAAAAAGTATATGCTTGTTTTACTGGTCTGACTTTCTTCGTCGTACGTGCTGGAACTGTAATAGATTCCTTTACTGGTTCCGCTGGATACATTAATATATTCCACACCAGTCAGCTCCTGATATTCCGGAACATATACAAACTCTTTCTGCTCTACTAAAGTATCCTTTGCATTACTGCCCTTGCAGGCTGTAAATTGGAATACTGCACAAAGAGTGATTCCCAGCGCAAGAACACGCTTAAAATTTCTTTTCATAGTTACCCTCCATTCCTTTCGTAATGCGAACCGGCGCAGAAATCCCCTGCCCCTTTTCGATTACGTTCTAATTATATACTACTTCCGTGTAAAAAGCACCTTAATGTTTTATTAATTTTTCTTTATTTTAAAGGCAGCGTTCCCGCCCCTGCGGCCGAAACGCTGCCTTTTTACCCGAATTATTCTTTTCAAATAATTTTTGACAAAAACTCTCTCAATCTGTCATTTTGCGGATGCTCAAAAAATTCATCCGGGGAATTTTCTTCTTTGATCTGGCCCTCATCCACAAACAACACCCTCGTTCCCACTTCTCTGGCAAATCCCATTTCGTGGGTGACGATTACCATCGTCATGCCTTCCGCCGCCAGATCGGACATAACCTTAAGCACTTCCCCCACCATCTCCGGATCAAGAGCCGAAGTAGGCTCGTCAAAGAGCATCACATCCGGATGCATACACAGGGAACGCACAATGGCAATTCTCTGTTTCTGGCCTCCTGAAAGCTGACTGGGATAGGCATCCGCCTTTTCGGAAAGGCCCACACGGTTCAAAAGCTCCATGGCTTCCCTGCGCGCTTCCTCCTTGGACTTTCCAAGCAGTTTTATGGGCGCAAGAGTCATATTCTCCAGAATCGTCATATGCGGGAACAGGTTAAAATGCTGAAAAACCATACCGATTTTCTGCCGGTAATGATTAATATTTACCTTGGGATCGGTAATATTTTGTCCCTCAAACAGAATCGTGCCTCCGGTTGGCTCCTCCAGTAAATTTAAGGAACGCAGAAACGTAGATTTTCCGGAACCGGAAGGACCGATCACCACTACAACTTCACCTTTGGAAATCCGGGTGGTAATATGATCCAGCACTTTTAAATCCCCAAAATCTTTGCATAGATCCGTTATTTCAAATAATACGTCGCCATTATCTGTCACTTGCCCGCAGCCTCCTTTCCCATGCCTTTACCAGAGCAGACAAGCCTGCTACTAACACCAGGTAGATAAGAGCTACCGCTATCAAAGGCAAAAAAGCTTCATAGGTGCGGCTTCGGATAATATCTCCGCCCCTGGTCAGATCCGTCAGGCCGATATACCCGCAAATCGACGTTTCCTTCAGCAAAACAATAAACTCATTGGCAAGAGCCGGAAGGACATTTTTAAAGGCCTGGGGCAGGATAATGTAAATCATGGTTTGGGCATATCCC
>ERZ779637.644-NODE-644-length-20560-cov-14.617605_pt1 | contig 20560 bp, 18 predicted proteins | sample MGYA00514196_ERZ779637 | MGnify/ENA primary metagenome ERZ779637 (study PRJEB29562, sample SAMEA4376700) | mouse gut metagenome | isolation source: Cecum | study: EMG produced TPA metagenomics assembly of the A DSS colitis mouse model was used to assess the...
AACAATAAGACCAACGGCATCACGTTCAGAAGATGGCTGCTGTCCTGTAACCATGAGCTGGCGACCTTCCTGTCTGAGACCATCGGCGACGGCTATAAGAAGGATGCGGATAAGCTGGAGCAGCTGCTGACCTATAAGGATGACGAGGCAGTGTTGAACCGGATCGCAGAGATCAAGATGAACCGCAAGAGGGATCTGGCGGCTTATGTGAAAGAAGTGGAGGGCATCACGCTGAATCCGGATTCCATCTTTGACTTACAGAGTAAGCGGATGCATGAGTATAAGCGGCAGCAGATGAACGCACTCTACATCATTCACAAGTATCTGGAGATCAAGGCAGGGAAGAAACCGACAAGGCCGATGACTTTTATCTTCGGTGCGAAAGCTGCTCCGGCTTATATCATCGCCCAGGACATCATTCACCTGCTGCTGGTGCTGCAGGAGATCGTCAACAACGATCCGGACGTAAGCCCGTACATGACGGTGCTGATGGTGGAGAACTACAACGTGGCATATGCGGAGAAGATGATCCCGGCTTGCGACATCTCCGAGCAGATTTCTCTTGCTTCCAAGGAAGCATCCGGTACGGGTAACATGAAGTATATGCTGAATGGAGCAGTGACGCTTGGCACGTCAGACGGCGCGAATGTGGAGATCCATGAGCTGGTGGGCGACGAGAATATCTATATCTTCGGTGAGAAGTCGGAGACAGTCATCAAACATTATGAGAAAGCGGATTATGTCTCCATGGACTATTATAAGAAGAGCCCGGTGATCAAGGAAGCAGTGGACTTCATCGTCGGCAAGCAGGCGCTGAAGGCAGGCCATAAGAAGAATCTGGAGAGACTGTATAAGGAGCTGTTGAACAAAGACTGGTTCATGACGCTGTTGGATCTGGAAGACTATATCAAGGTGAAGGACCAGATGATGGAAGATTACGAGGATCAGGCGAAGTGGCGCAGGATGATGCTTGTCAATATCGCCAAGGCTGGATTCTTCTCTTCCGACAGGACGATCGAGGAGTATAACAGAGATATCTGGAAGTTAAGATAAGAATATATGTTATTTAGTAATGATAAGAAGGGGCAGGACATTTTGCAGGATGTTCTGCCCTTTCTTATCTTTGAGATCGGCGCGAATGAAGTTAACGACATTAAAAATTTCGTTTACCATAGCCTGTTTACATTTTGTTGCTTTTTTTATGATTAAAATATGGTAAAGTAAAATATATGTGCACTGGTGTGGAGGCAGCAGCGTTTTCAGTGTGTGAATGGGGAAGACTGTGGCAAAATGGGAAGGAAAGCGGGAAATACCATGAAGATTTTAGTGATAGAGGATGACGTTGTAATATCGGAACTGATCTGCATGAATCTGGAAGCGGCCGGCTATGAGCCGCTTCCTGCTTTTGACGGCATAAGTGCACAGCAGGGTATACAGAACGGGATATTTGGCGATGTGGCGCTGGCGCTGGTGGATGTGATGCTGCCAGGGAAGGACGGGTTTGCGCTGATGGAGGATCTGCAGGCGGCCAAGATCCCGGTCATCTATCTGACGGCCAAGGATGACGTTCTTTCCAAGGTGCACGGCTTAAAGAGCGGGGCAGAGGACTACATCGTCAAACCCTTTGAGATCTTGGAGCTATTGGTGCGGATGGAAAAGGTGCTGAAGCGGACCGGGCGCGGCAGGGAGAAGATCCGGGTGCGGGATGTGGTGATCGACCTCAAAGAGCACAGTGTGACGAAGGCAGGAGAGCAGGTGAATTTAAAACCGATGGAGTACGGGCTGCTTGTGACACTGGCGGAGGCTAAGAATGTGGCGTTCAGCAGAGAAGAACTGTTAAACAGGCTCTGGGGTACGGATTATGTGGGGGAGACGAGGACGGTGGATGTGCATATCGGGCAGCTGCGGAAGAAGCTGGATTTCCATGATGTGATCCGCACGGTCTCCAAGACCGGTTATCGATTGGAGGATCAGGATTAGATGAAACTGCGGATGAAAGTATCTTTGATCACGGCGGTGACATTGCTTGTGGGCAGTCTTGTGTCGGGTACGGCGGTCATCTACCGCTCCGCCGCCTATAGCAGGGAAAAGACGATGGAGAGTGGCAGACAGCAGACAGAAGCTGCGGCCTATGCAGTGGGGAAAGAACTGGAATATGAGATGATGGAACATTTTACGGATACCACACTTGCGTCCTACTATGACTATGTGCTTCAAAAATACGGCGCCTCTCGTTATATCCTGGTGGAGGAAGGAGAGGTGGTCTGCAACCGGACAGCCTATGAGGTGAAAGATCCTGCGGATGTGCGGTGGGCACAGCGCAGCGTCATACAGAAGAGTAAGGACAGGTATCTTCTGCTTGTCGGTAGAAGGGTTCCTGCTTCGGGCAGCAGGGAATATAAACTGATATCGATCCAGGATATTACGATGTTGTATGAGGATGTTTACAGACAGAGTCTGTTGTGCTTCGGCATCTGCGGCAGTGTGGCATTTGTGGCCGCGCTGTTGGTCTTTATGGCGGTAGGGCATATTCTGTCTCCGCTGCGGGAGTTGCAGCAGGCTGCGCGGGATATCAGCGGAGGCAGTCTGGAACGGCGCGCGGGTGTACGGTCACGGGATGAGATCGGGATGTTGGCGCGTTCTTTTAATGAGATGGCGGAGCAGATAGAGAGACAGGTGGCGGCGCTTTCCGAGGAGTCGGAGAGGCGCAGGCAGATGTTGGGCAGTTTGACTCATGAGCTGAAAACACCCATGACGTCTATTATGGGCTATGCGGATTCTCTGCTCCATGTCAAGCTGCGGGAAGAACAGAAGGAGCGGGCGCTCAGGCATATCTATGAGGAGTGCGGCAGGCTGGGGAGGCTTAGCAGCAAGCTGATGCACCTGCTGGGCATGTACGACAATGACAGCATCCGGTTGGAGGAAGTTGTGGTACAGGAGTTGTTTGACCATGTGGCCAGGGCGGAGGAAATGCATTTGCAGGAAAAAGGAATGACGCTGCGCTGCACTTGTGAGATGGGCATAAGGAGGATGGACAGGGATCTGTTCGGAAGCCTGCTGCGTAATCTGATCGACAACGGGATCAAGGCCAGCCGGGAGGGCGACACGATCGTAATGACGGCATCAGGAGAACAGATCACGGTGCAGGATCAGGGATGTGGCATCCCGGAACAGGAGATCTCGAAGGTGACGGAGGCATTCTATATGGTGGATAAGGCCAGAAGCCGCCGGGAAGGCGGAAGCGGGCTGGGACTGGCACTCTGTGAGCGTATTGCGCGGCTGCATGGGGCGGAACTTAAGATTGAGAGTGTGGTCGGAGTGGGGACGACAGTTAGGATCGTGTTTTACAAAACGTTTACCAATTGTTGAATACCTTTTACAGGGCATGGATATATGATGAAGGGGACATGAAGGAACTACTTCTATTGATCGCAGGACAGAATCTGAAATTCTGCTTGTGTCTTCAGCACAAAGAAATTCGGTTTGGAGGCAAGAATGCGAAATATGGAGGAGCGGAAGACAGGAAGGAGTCGGACAAATGCGTGAAAAGGGTATGATGAAAAGCAAGGGAAACAGAAAGATGGTAAACGCAGACATGGTAAACAAAGACATGGCAAACGTAGACATGGCAAACGGAAACACGGTAAGCAAAAACAGGATGATCGGACACGCAGCAAAAAGAATAGCGATCCTGGGAATCTGCGGTTGTGCGTTGGCGGGATGCGGTGACGGGATGCAGACGGAGGAAGAGCTGGTGATTCCCGTGGAGCAGGCTAAGGAGGACAAAGCAGTGCCGGAGGTGGCGGGGAATGCAGCTTCGGCAGGGGATGTGGCCGGGCAGGTGCAGGCGCCGGAACGGTATCAGTGGGAAGGCGGTTTGGATGCGGTCAGCGTGCAGGCGGATGCGATGGTGGAGATACCGGATGTGGCGGGGATCCGGACGAAGAAAGTAACAGGGCGTGCGTTTATACAGGAGGATTATGACAGAGTCAATCAGGCGCTGCTTGGAGGCGGCAAGCTGTGGGACAGGGATTATCAGGCAATGACGGACAGTAATGGATTTACGGCGTCAGAACTGGAAGAGGCCTTACGACGGTTGGAGGCGATAAAGGAGAACGGTACCAAGGGGAACATGCTTTACGGAGGTAAGGCGGAGACTTTGGATCAGCAGATCGTCATCTATCGTGATATGCTGGAAAAAGCGCCTGAGGAACCGGTACTCATGGATGTTCCCGCGATCGTTAACTTCGATGATACCTTGGGGGAGGGGGAGGAGGAAAACTATCTGAGCGGTATGGTCACGGTAGACGGAAAGGAGTATCGGGTTATTGTGGATAACAGCCTTCTGACGGGTGAGATCAGGCGTGCGGTCTTTTCGATGGAACGTGAGGCAGCTAATGGTTCCTGGAACTGGCTGATGTCTGATCCTACAAAGCGTGATGAATATCCTGAGGAACTGGGAATTGAGGAAGATCTGGCAGTCATGCTGGAAGAACTGCAGCTGCAGCCGGATACTGCAGTAGAAGAGACCAGGATGAAACTTAAGGCGATGGGAATGGAGGATTATGCGCCCTATGGAGGAGAGTACAGCTATATCCTCGCGCTGACGGAAGACGAGAAAAATGTGATCAAGCAGGTAGGGTATCAGGTCCACTGCAGCAGAGTGGAAGACGGTGTTCCGGTACTCTACATGCATGAAGATGGCAGCAGGTCGGAGGAGGCCCGCGTCTGGTGGCCTGCAGAGGAGATGACTTTTGTATATACGGACGAGGGGCTTATCTCTTTTGAATGGGTCAATCCATGGGTGCCGGAAGATCTGTCGGCGGAACCGGTGTTTCTCCTGCCTTTTACGGAGATCGCGGATATTTTTCAGGAGATGATCATCAAAAAAAGTCTGGATGAATTCAGCGAAGAGGGAGACCGGACAGAGATTCAGGTGTCCGGTGTGCGGCTCGGGTATATGCTACTGCAGGATACGGGTGTGGAGCAGATGACAGGAACGCTGGTGCCGGTCTGGAACTTTACGGGAAGGAAGATTGGCAGGAATGCGGCGGGAGAAATGAAGTATGTCATTGAGAATGAGTACGAGAGCCTGTTGACCATCAATGCCATGGACGGGACGATCGTGGAATAGGGAGTGAACGCATGCAGTGAAAGCGACCCGCCGCAGTTAAAAAAGCCTGCAGGCGGGTCGCACTGTTAAGCTATGCTTACTTTTTGATCAGTACAAAAGCTTCATAAGCTTTCAAGGTCATCTCCGGCTTGTCATAGCCATTCGCCATATTGGCGATCAGACAGGGCGCGCCCACAAATTCTTCCGGAATGGTAAAGGCGGTCTTATGGTCGCAGAAATTACACACGACCAGAAGCTTTTCGTTCTCCAGAGTCCTTGTGAAGACGAAAAGTTCTTCGCTGTCTGCCAGGAGCAGCTCATATTTGCCATACACCATGATCGGATTTTCTTTGCGCAGGGCGATCAGCTTCTTATAATAGTGGAATACGGAATCGGGATCCGCGGCCTCTGCTTTGGCGTTGATCTCCTTATAATTGGGATTGACTGCGATCCAGGGGGTACCGGTGGTAAATCCGGCCTGCGGCGAGTCGTCCCACTGTACCGGTGTTCTGGCATTGTCCCTGCTCTTGTAAAGCATGCAGGGCCAGAAATCTTCATGGGAGAGGGGGCCTTCGGCACACCATTCCCGGTAGGCGTTGATGCTTTCGATATCCCGGAAATCCGCCGGGCTTTCAAACGGATAATTAGTCATACCCAGCTCTTCTCCCTGATAGATGTAAGGGGTGCCCTGCTGCATATGCAGGCAGGTGGCCAGCATCTTTGCGGAAACCTCCCTGAACTGAGGGCGGTCGTCGCCGAAGCGTGACACGGCCCGGGGCTGGTCATGATTATCCCAGAAAAGGCTGTTCCATGCGGCGCCGTACAATTCTGTCTGCCAGCGGGACATGGTCTTTTTCAGGGTGGTAAGGGGCAGCTTCTCGTCGGTCCACTTGCCGTACTTGCCGTCGCCCTCCACGTGCTCGAATTGGAATACCATGTCAAGCTCGTGGGTATTCTCACCGGCATACTGTTTCGCCAGTTCCGTAGTCACGCCTGCCGTTTCTCCGACAGTCATGATGTCGTATTTGGACAGTACTTTCTCGTTCATTTCCTGCAGGTATTTGTGAACGTTGGGGCCATGCACGCAGTAAGGCCCGAAGCTGCCGTACAGGCCCTGGATCTCGCCGTCCGGCATTTCCTTTGTCTTCGAGATCATGCTGATGACGTCCATGCGGAAGCCGTCGATCCCCTTATCGCACCACCAGGTCATCATGTCGAATACTTCCTGCCTTACTTTGGGGTTATCCCAGTTTAGGTCGGGCTGCTTTTTGGAGAAAAGATGCAGATAGTACATGGCAGTTTCCTCATCGTACTGCCATGCAGAGCCGCCGAAACAGGAACCCCAGTTGTTGGGCGGTGTCTGCGCATCTTTGCCGTCGCGCCAGATATAGTAATCGCGCCAGGCATTATCCTTGGACTTCCGGCTTTCCATAAACCATTTATGTTCATCCGAAGTATGGTTCACCACCAGATCCATCACGATGCGGATTCCTCTTTCATGGGCTGCTGCCAGCATTTCGTCGAAATCCTCCATCGTGCCAAATTCGTCCATGATCGCCTGATAATCGCTGATGTCATAACCGTTGTCGTCATTGGGAGACTGATAGACCGGGGACAGCCAGATCACATCGATGCCCAGATATTTCAGATAATCCAGCCTGCTTGTGATTCCCTTCAAGTCTCCGATACCGTCCCCGTTGCTGTCCATAAAGCTGCGGGGGTAGATCTGATAAACAACCGCTTCTTTCCACCATGTTTTCTTCATAGTTTCCTCCGTTCCGAAGCGTCCTGGACGCTTCTTTTTGATTTTATAGGAAATTGCGACAGTGTAAACCATTCAAGGAGAATGCTCCGCCGCTTTGCAGGGCAGATGCTACATTTCCAGCACAAGTACCTGATATCCGCGCATCGTGACAACGCCGTTTTCCATGACCAGCGTCGGGTAGTTGTTGAGCAGCACCGTCTTTGGCATTCCAGATAGCACGATCTTCTGTTCTTCACGCTGGTAGTTTCCGATCACCAGCAGAGTTTTCTCTCCCCTGCGGTAATAGGCCATCAGGTTATGTCTTTCTTTCCAAACCGGTTCCAGGGTGCCGTACACGATGGTTTCGCTGTACGCCGGGTTCTTGCGCAGTGCGATCAGCTGCTTATAGAAGCTGCGCACGGAATCCGGGTCCTCCATCTGGGCCGCAGCGTTGATGGAAGTATAGTTGGGGTTGACTTTCAGCCAGGGTGTTCCGGTGGTAAATCCCGCATTTGCGGCATCGGACCACTGCATGGGTGTTCTGGCGTTGTCCCGGCTGTGTCCTGCAACGGACTGCAGGGCCTCCTCGGGTTTAAGGCCTGCGTTCAGGGCCACCTGGTATTCATCCAGCGTGGAGATATCATCTACTTCCTCGATGGAGGAGAAGGTAGTATTCTCCATGCCCAGTTCCTGTCCCTGATAGATAAAAGGAAGGCCGCGCAGCAGGAAATTCAGGGCCGCCAGCATCTTCTTGCTTTCATTGCAGCAGTCTCCGGCCGGAATATAACGACTGACACCGCGGGGTTCGTCATGGTTCTCGATGATATTGGACAGAAAACCGATGGTACCGATCTTTTCCTGTGCTTCAAAACAGGCCCGCTTATAATCGTCCGGCGTGACCGGGGAGGCGTCGTACCAGCCGTTGGGACTCTGGCCGCAGATGGCTTCGTTGAAGTCGAACATGCTGGAGAAATAGCCGTTTTCACCAATAAAATCGGGGATTTCTTCCGGCTTTTCGTTAAAGACTTCTCCGACGGAAAAGGCGTCATATTTCTTAAAGGTGCGGTCACGCATTTCCCCTAAGAATTCACCGATGCCCCGGGCTTCCTGCAGCATGTTGTGAATGCCGGCAAGACCGTCTTCACGGTCCGGCTCATAGCTGCGGAAAGGCAGGGCCTTTTTGATGTTCATGATCGCATCGATGCGGAAACCGCCCAGGCCTTTATCCAGCCACCAGTTGATGTTCTTATAGACTTCTTCGCGAAGTTCCGGGTTCTCCCAGTTCAGATCGGGCTGTTTCTTGTGGAAAACATGCAGATACTGCTTGTTTGTCCCTGGCAGATCTTCCCACACGGATCCGCCGAAGTAAGAACGCCAGTTGGTGGGCAGTTCGCCCTCCTTCTTGTCCCGCAGATAAAAGAAGTTTCCGTATTTGCCGTCAGGATCCTCACAGGCTTTCTTGAACCACTCATGCTCATCGGAACAGTGGTTGACCACCAGATCCATCAGAATATATATGTTGCGCTTCTTCGCCTCGGCGATCAGCCGATCCATGTCCGCCATGGTGCCGAAACGGGGATCGATATTATAGTAATCGGAAATATCGTAGCCCTGGTCTGCCAGCGGGGACTGGTAGCAGGGAGAGAGCCAGATGATATCCACGCCTAGATCCTGCAGGTAGTCCAGTTTGCTGATGATGCCGGGAATATCGCCGATGCCGTCCCCGTTGGAGTCATAGAAACTCTTCGGATAAATTTGATATGCCACTTTGTTGTGCCACCATTTTTTTGTCATGACTTTACCTCCGTATGTCAGATGAATTGTTATTATTCACGGATCAGGGGCCGCTCATAGTAACGATGAATTTTCCGTGTCGATACTTTATGGATTCATTTTATTGACAACGGAGAGATAAGTCTTACAGTTATTTGATTAAAAACTGCAAAATTATGACTTTCTATTCTTTTTCTGCACGTGACTGCTTTCGGTACTGCAGCGGGGTGGTGCCGGTGTTCTTCCGGAATTCCCGTAAGAAGTTACCCAGATTGTTGTAACCGCATTCCAGACAGACATCGGTCACCGGCAGGTCGGTTTCCTCTAACAGCCGGCGGGTCTGCTTGATGCGGTATTCATTCACATATTCCATGGGTGTGCGCCCCAGCGCTTTCTTGAAGAAACGGCAGAAATACTGTTCATTCAAGTTGATCTGCCTGGCCAGATCGGAGATATAGATCTTCTCCTTATAATTATCCTTGATGTAAGTCAGGGTGGTCTTGATGTCTTCCACGCGCTTGTCATAATTCTTCTCCGTCGGCGTAAAAAGCTGGTGTTCGGACAGGACGGCCAGAAGAAAGAGAAGAGATGCTTTCGCATATAATTGACTGGTCAGGTCATCGGTTACGGCCGACGTATCCTTAGGAGGTGTATTGTGCAATATTTCATCATGGAGCGCTTCCGATGGCAGCGTCTCATCGGACAGTGAAGAGCGCTGAGACAGTTCCTCCTGCAAGGGCTGCCGGAATGTACGCAGAATATCCATGAAGGCGCTCCGGATCGGGCAGAATGCCGGATGGGCGGGGGTAAGGCAGCGCGGGAAGCGCATCCGTCCCTTCCGGATAGGATGGATCAGCTGCATCTGTGCAGCATCGTAAGAATCGAAGCTGAGGATATCCGGCGAGAAGACCACGGCGTCCTCATAGCTGTCTGCCGATTCGGCGATGATGCTGTGCAGTTCTCCCGGGTTGATGAAGTACAGACATTCGGACTCGATGGGAAATTGCTCCATATTGATCTCCAGGCGGAAGGCGCCGCTGGAAAAGTAGAGGATTTCCACTTCATCGTGCCAGTGATGCTTGACTAAAGTACCTTTTCTGGCGGAACAAGTCCGGTAAACGGCACAAGGAAAAGACTTGGTACCGTGGGAGCGGATCTCTTTTAACGTAGTAGGCTGCGGGGACTGCTGCATATAAGGGCTTCCTTTCTTTGCCGTGGTAAAGGTTGAATAAATTCTCTGATGAGCAATTTATTCAACCAAGAATTTGTGCCGAAGCGTCACAAATTCTGTTGATCGCAGAGCAGAATCTGAAATTCTGCTCGCGGCCTTCGCAAAAGAACTGCTTCGGTATGGAGGTAAAAAATGAGCTACGCTCGTTTTATTATAGTAACTTTCCACCCCGCGGTCAAATATCCGGGCAGCATTGTATTATTTTATGGAATATGTTATAGTAAACGAAATTTGTTATGTCGTTAACTATAGAATTACCTGCAAAAGCTAATGGAAAAGATGGAGGTAAGATGAGCCAAAACAAGCTTGCGGGAAGAGAATGCAGGACGGACAGATGGGAATATCTGTTGCTTGGGGTCTGCCTTCTTTTCTATTTATTATTCCCGATCATAGACGGGCCGGTCTGGTGTGTGGATTCCGCGGGTTACGTGTCCATGCATATTTCCAGAGAACCGCTGTATCCGTCCTTTCTTGCACTGTGCAGATGGGCTGCCGGAGTATGTAAAGCAGATCCGCTGATGATCGCGGTAGTCCTGCAGAGCATATTGGCAGGAGTGGCTGCGTGGACTGTGGGATGGGCGGTGCGGAGAGTGAAACGGGGGAACAGAATGCTGCAGATGGCGGCAATCCTGTTTCAATTTGCGGTAACGCTTCTGAATCGATTTGCCGCCAAACGGGGATCTGCCTATTCGGACAGTATTTTGACAGAGGGACTTGGCCTTTCCCTGTTTGTGTTTTTCTCGGTATTCCTGTTTCTCTTTATCAGAACAGAGAAGAAAAGATACTTAGCCTTTACGCTGCTGTTTTCTTTTCTGCTGGTCAGTCTTAGGAAACAGATGATGATCACGCTGCTCGTCATGGGGGTTGTCTTTGCCTGGTATGAACTGATCCGAAGAAGGCGGGTACGCCGGTTATTGTGTCTGGCAGTCATGGTGGCGGCCGTGCTCTTTGCCAGCAAGCTGTTTGACCGATCCTACCAGTATCTTGTAAGAGGCGTGTGGATGGAGCATAGCGGGAATTCGATGGGGATTCTGTGTACGCTGTTATATTCTTCCGATCCGGAAAGGGACGTCTCATTGTTTGAGGATGAGACGATAAGGCAGCTATACCTGGAGATCATGGAACAGGCGGATGCACAGCAGATCCTGTATCCATATGCCGGAAGCGGCTGGCTGACAACGGCGATCCATTATGCCGACAGTTATGATGCGATCGGATACGGTATCATCAATCCGGTCGTGGAGGGATATATCTCGGAGCATTTTCAGTGTTCTGCAGAGGAAGCGGCCATGAAATACGATGAGATCTGTAATGCGATGAGCAACACATTGTTCCGGCAGGAGCCGCTGCCGCTATTGCGGGTATACTGCTACAATACATGGCAGGGGTTGGTCAATTCCGTGGCCAAGGCCAGTCATGTTCTCAGTTTATACGCGGCCGGGGCATACCTTATCCTGGCAGCGGCCGTATGCTTTCTTATCGTGCAGAGGAGGAAGTTGGAAGGACAGGCGGCGGAACATACGGGATCATCGGCGCAAAAGTACAGGGACTTGGCTGAGCAGATCGATACGAGCCTTTGTTTTACCTTTGTTACGATGGCTGGGATCTTGATCAATGCGGTAGTGGTCGGGCTGATCATCTTTGCACAGCCGCGGTATATGATCTATGGTATGGGGTTGTTCTATACGGCTTGCAGCATGATTGCCTGGGATCTTTACACATGCTGCAGGGTGCGCAGTAGAAACACGGCGTGAAGCGCTTCAGAATGGAGGATGAATATGGCAGATATCAAGAAAAGTGTGGTGGAACTGATCGGTAAGACACCGCTGATGGAAGTTACACATTATGCACGGGAGCATGGCGTAACGGATGCCAGATTGCTGGTAAAGCTGGAATACCTGAATCCGGCAGGGTCAGTGAAAGACCGCGTAGCATTGCATATGATCGAGGAAGCGGAAGGCACCGGACGGCTGCAGCCGGGTGCAACGATCATCGAACCGACTTCGGGCAATACGGGAATCGGCCTGGCGATGGCGGCGGCGGCGAAAGGATATGAGACGATTCTCACACTACCGGAGACGATGAGTGAGGAGCGGCGCAAACTGCTTAAAGCCTATGGCGCCAAGCTGGTACTGACGGCCGGCGACCAGGGTATGGCAGGAGCGATCGAGAAGGCGAAGGAACTGCAGGCTTCCATACCCGGCGCCATAATATTAGGGCAGTTTGAAAACCCGGCCAATCCTGCTGCGCACAGGAGGACGACAGGCCCTGAGATCTGGGAGGATACGGAGGGCAAGGTGGATATCTTTGTGGCGGGTGTCGGCACAGGGGGGACGATAACCGGGATCGGAGAATATCTGAAAGAGAAGAATCCGCAGGTGATCGTCGTGGCAGTGGAACCGGAAGGCAGTCCGGTATTGTCCGGCGGCAGAGCAGGACAGCACGGTCTGCAGGGAATCGGAGCCGGTTTTGTGCCGGAGGTGCTAAATACCGGAATCTATGATGAGGTCATACAGGTTTCCGATGCGGATGCATATGCCGCAGGCAGGGCAGCCGCAAGACAGGAGGGAGTCCTGGTGGGGATCACGTCAGGGGCAGCCCTTCATGCGGCGACACAGCTAGCGAAGCGCCCTGAGAACAAAGGAAAGACGATCGTAGCCTTGCTTCCGGATTCCGGCGACAGATATCTGTCTACGCCGCTGTTTACGGCATGAAGAGGGTCTTTGCTTGATAAATTCTGCCATTCATGCTAAAGTAGTCAGTAGTTATTGCGGCAGTTTACACGCACTTGACCGTAACGACGACGGAACAGATGAAGGAGTGCGGACTGTACCATTTACGAAAGGACAAGACGAGATGGCAGGAATAATAGAAGTTCGGGGCCTGAGTAAGACATTTGTGACAAAAGATGCCAGTGTGGAGGCACTGCAGGATATCAACCTTTCGATTCAGAAGGGAGATATCTACGGGATCATTGGCATGTCGGGCGCAGGGAAGAGCACCCTGGTGCGCTGTCTGAATTTTCTGGAACGGCCCACGAAGGGCACTGTGGAGATCGAGGGTCGTGATCTGAGTGCTCTGTGGGAGAAGGAGCTGCGAGCGCAGCGTGCCGAGATCGCGATGATCTTTCAGCATTTTAACCTTTTGATGCAGAAGAACGTTATTGATAATATATGTTTTCCGCTCCTGTATGCCGGGGTCAGCAAGAAGGACGGCGGCCGGAAGGGCACTATGAGTAAGAAGGACGCCAGGAAACGGGCGGAGGAATTATTGGAGATCGTGGGGTTGAGCGAGAAAGCGAAAGCATATCCGTCCCAGCTGTCAGGGGGACAGAAGCAGAGAGTGGCGATTGCCCGGGCGCTTGCCGCGAATCCGAAGATCTTGCTCTGCGATGAAGCGACCAGTGCGCTGGATCCGCAGACGACGCAGTCGATCCTGCAGCTGCTTAAGCAGATCAACAGGGAGTTCGGTATCACGATCGTGATCATAACCCATGAGATGTCGGTGGTCAGGGAGATCTGTTCCCATGTGGCGATCATAGGAGACGGCCGCCTGGTGGAGCAGGGCAGGGTAGCCGATATCTTTTCCCATCCGAAGACGAAGGAGGCCAAGGAGCTGATCGTCAAGGGCAGAGGAGAAGAGCGCCGTACATTGGAAGGGCACCAGAAGGATCTGATGAAAGGGAAATGCTGTATCCGCATCGTGTTCTCGGTCAATTCATCCTTTGAGCCAGTCATCGCCAATATGGTGCTGCGATTCGGACAGCCGATCAATATTCTGCGGGCGGATACCAAGAATGTGGAAGGGATCGCCAGAGGAGAGATGATCTTAAGCCTGCCGGATGACGTACAGATGCAGGAGGAGATGAAGGCTTATCTGACAGAGCGTGGATTGGCTGTACAGGAGGTGGACGGTTATGGAGTGGACTAATGAAATGACGATCATGATGATAGACGGCGTGCGTGAGACGCTTTTCATGACATTGCTGTCTACCATTTTCGGGTATCTGCTGGGACTGCCCATGGGTGTGGCCCTTGCGGTGACGGATAAGAACGGTATCAGGCCGAATGCAGTTGTGTATAAGATACTGGATGTAGTTGCTAACGTGGTCAGGAGTATCCCGTTCCTGATCCTGCTGATCCTGATCATGCCGCTGACGAAGCTGCTTGTGGGAAGAAGTTATGGGACGGCGGCTACGGTAGTGCCGCTCACGGTGGCGGCAGCGCCTTTTATCGGCCGTATGATCGAGTCATCACTTAACGAGGTGGATCGCGGTGTGATCGAGGCGGCGCAGAGTATGGGTGCAGACACCATGACGATCATTATAAGAGTGTTGCTGGTGGAAGCCAGGACTTCTATTCTGGTGGGTGTTACCATAGCACTGGGCACGATCCTTGGCTATTCCGCCATGGCAGGTATCGTCGGCGGCGGCGGTCTTGGGGACATTGCCATGCGGTATGGATATTACCGTTATGAGAAGGAGATCATGTTTGTAGCGGTCATTCTTCTGGTGGTACTGGTCCAGATCTTCCAGACACTTGGCATGAAGATGTCGGTGAAGCTTGACAGAAGACAAAGGTAAGGTACTAATGCGTAAGGGATCTAAAAGTTTCACGTACTAAGATCGGTCCGGACATCAGCGTCCGGAAGGCAGGAGCAGAGTCATGGACGGTCAGGCGCGTGCAGACTTTCAGATAGAAAATGGAACAGTCTTGTTTCATTGCATTGCCGTAATGATACGGCAGAGAGGAGAGTAAGTATTATGAAGAAAAGATTTATCGCAGCTATTTTAACGGCAGCGCTGGCGCTTGGCACGCTGACAGCGTGCGGCGGTTCCGACGAAGGTGCGGCGCCGGCACAGGATGATGCACCGGCACAGGAAGAGGACAGTGCGGAGGATGCAGCGCCTGTAGAAGAGGATGCAGCGCCTGCAGAGGAAGATGCAGCAGCCGGGGAAAGTGAATCGCCTGCAGACGATGCAGCAGCGGACGGGGAGGCGGTGGAGGCCAAAGGCACTATCACGATTGCAGCATCGGCAACGCCGCATGCAGAGATCCTGGAACAGGCAGCGCCCCTTCTGGCAGCGCAGGGATGGACACTGGAAGTGACGGTGTTCAATGATTATGTGCAGCCGAATATGGTTGTAGAGAGCGGGGAGTTTGACGCTAACTATTTCCAGCACATCCCGTATTTGGATTCTTTTAACGAGGAGCAGGGAACCCATCTTGTCAATGCAGGCGGCATTCATTATGAGCCTTTCGGCATTTATCCCGGTACGAAGAGCGATCTGACAACGCTGGAAAAGGGAGATGTCGTGGCGGTGCCAAACGATACGACCAATGAGGCAAGAGCGCTTCTGTTGCTGCAGGATAACGGCGTCATCACTCTGAAGGACGGCGTGGGTTTGGAAGCTACCGTAAGAGATATTGTTGATAATCCGAATGAGATTGAGATCCAGGAGTTAGAAGCGGCACAGGTGCCGAGAGTTAAGGATGAGGTGGCATTTGTTGTACTGAACGGCAACTATGCGCTGGAGGCAGGGTTCTCGGTAGCGAAGGATGCGGTTGCGTATGAGCAGGCCGATTCCGAAGCGGCTAAGACCTATGTGAATGTGATAGCGGTCAAGGAGGGCAATGAGAATAATGAGGCCGTCAAGGCGCTGGTAGATACTCTGATGTCCGATGAGATCACGGAATATATCAATAACACTTATGATGGCGGTGTGATTCCTTTTAAATAAGCGCCATATAACGAAAGACGGGATTGGAGCTGTTCTTTCCCGCGAGCAATGAGCTATAGTAAACGACATAACAAATTTCTGCTTCCGGTTCCTGCCAAAGCCATATACGGGAGCTTTTGCAGGACCAAAAACGAAATTTTTAATGTCGTTAACTATAAGTACCGTGCTTGCACGAGTATTTGGCGAATGCCGCGAGGTATTTGACTTTTGATCAGGTTGAGGAAAGGCACGGATATATCAACATGGACAAAGAAGAATTTATCATGAAATTACAGCATGCCCTGGCGGGCGGTATGTCGGGCAGCCAGATTGCGGAACATGTGAGATATTACAGGGAGTATATCGATTCGGAGATTCATAAAGGAAGAACGGAAGAAGAGATACTGAGGCAGCTTGGTGAGCCGAGGCTGCTTGCCAGAAGTATCCTGGATGCCAACAGGCGTTCCGGTGCTGCTTCCGGCAGCGCTCAGGAGTATGACGACGAAGTTGGCGGCAGCAGGCGGGAAGCAAACAGATACAACGGGAACAGTCAAGTGAGAAAAGTGGCTCTGCCGGGCTGGCTTGTCATGCTGATCGTTGTTGTGATCGCAATGCTGGTCATCGGCGTGGTGAGTTCTCTGCTTTACATTTTTGCACCTGTGATCATGACAGGGCTTATCGTGCTTTTGATCGTTAAAGTAATCCAGGGGCATCATAATAATAGCTGAATTTAATTATTTTATAAAACTGATGAAAATTCTTGTATATTTTAGCCGTGATCCTGTAATACTATTCCTGTAACTATAGTAAAGGACATAGAAAGTTTCTCTTCCGTTTCCTGTCAAGGTCATATAGGAAATCTGCGGCAGGGCCAAAGCGAAATTTCCAATGTCGTTAACTATAAAATCAACCAGGAGGTATTTGAGATGTCTAAGAACGATTATAACCAGAATTCTCAGAACGACAAGCAGCAGGACAAGACCAACAATCAGAACAGTCAGAACAGTTCCAAGAACAGTTCTAAGAACAGTTCCGGAAGCAACGCACAGGACAACCAGAAGAACAACTACTAAGAGCGGTATGCAATGCTCTTGAACAGAAAGCGGTATGGTCTATTTCGATCATACCGCTTTTTGCGGTTTAAGATTGTTATTTGATATATTTTGGTATACAATGAATCCTGTGGGTTTGGACGTACCTGCGAAGCAACATGGTTCCAGGGTTCTGAAACGTGCACAGGCAGTGAGGTTTGTGATAATATGACGCAACGTATAACTTGAAACGAGCAGTTATAGTAAACGACATAACAAATTTCTGCTTCCGGTTCCTGCCAAAGCCATATACGGGAGCTTTTGCAGGACCGAAAACGAAATTTTTAATGTCGTTAACTATAAGAAGGAGACATTGCTGTAGAATGGATAGAGTAGAATATATTGTACCTTGCCACTTTGGCCTGGAGTCGGTCTTAAAAAGGGAGATCACAGATCTGGGTTATGAGATCGTATCCGTGGAGGACGGCCGTGTCACATTTGCGGGGGATGCCCAGGCCATGTGCCGTGCCAATATCTTCCTGCGGACTGCTGAGAGGGTCTTGCTCAAAGTGGGAAGCTTTCGTGCGGAGACTTTCGAGGAACTTTTTCAGGGGACGAAGGCCATCCCCTGGGATGAATACATACCGAGGAACGGTAAATTCTGGGTGGCGAAAGCCGCCAGTGTAAAGAGTAAATTGTTCAGTCCGTCCGATATCCAGTCTATTATGAAGAAGGCAATGGTGGAGCGGATGAGATCGGCTTATCATGTGGAGTGGTTTGAAGAGAGCGGCGATGCTTATCCTGTCAGAGTCTTTCTGATGAAGGACGAGGTGACAGTCGGACTGGATACGACAGGAGAATCTCTGCATAAGCGCGGTTACAGGAAGCTTACCGCGAAGGCGCCTATCGCAGAGAATCTGGCGGCAGCGCTCATCATGCTGACACCGTGGAGGAAGAACCGCATTTTAGTGGATCCTTTCTGCGGCAGCGGAACGATACCTATAGAGGCGGCGATGATGGCGGCACATATGGCGCCGGGGATCGACCGGAGCTTTACGGCGGAAGACTGGGGGCACATTGCAGACAGAAAGTGCTGGTACCGGGCAGCAGATGAGGCAGAATCACTGATCAATCTGGATGTAGAGACGGACATCCAGGGATATGATATCGACGACGAGATGGTGGCCATTGCCAGGGCTAACGCCAGACTGGCAGGCGTGGAACAGATGATCCACTTTCAACGCAGAGGCGTAGAGCAATTGAGCCACCCGAAGAAATACGGTTTCATTATTACGAACCCGCCTTATGGTGAGCGGCTGGAGGACAGGGAGAATCTTCCACGGCTGTATGGCACGATAGGCGAGCGGTACCGTATGCTTGACAGCTGGTCCATGTATCTGATCACTTCCTATGAGAAGGCGGAGCAGGCGATCGGCAGAAGAGCAGATAAGAACAGGAAGATTTATAACGGTATGATGAAGACCTATTTCTATCAGTTTGCGGGACCGAAGCCCACTGGATCCGGGCGACGCGAAAGGAATGGATATAACAATGCAGAATGATCTGATGAAAAAAACTACGGTACTCTGTTCGTTATTTGTAGCGGCAGCGATGGGTATCATGTTGTATTATTGTGCCAATAAGATCGCCATCGTGGCGGATCTGGCGCAGGATGAAGTCGTACAGGCGGCAGAAAACAAGACGGATCATGCGGCCATGGAGGAAGGGAACCGCATTAAGATCGACCGGGACAACGGGAAGACGAACTATTTCTGCGTCCCTGTACCTCCGGATGTCCGCGTCGAAGAAGTGACGGTAGAGAACCACTATATGGACAGGGAATTGTGGGTGAGTATCGAACCGGAGAAAATGTCCGGGCAGGAATCCTTTTATGAGTGTAATAGTGTCTACGGGAGCTGCGAAGCGGTGGTGGACGGACGATTTGAGGTGGAGAAGGAGAGACTCTGTCTCCGCTTCCGGTTGACGGATGTCTTTGAATATCGCAGTATTTTTGAGGATAATACGCTTTATATCGAGTTTGTGCCACCGAAGGAAGTTTATGATAAGATCATTGTGATAGACCCGGCTTACGGGGAGGAAGATACAGGTACCGTGACGGATACCGTATCAGCGAAGGATATCACGCTGAATATAGCAAAAGCTCTGAAGGCGAAACTGGACGAGACGGATATCAAAGTTTATTATACGAGAATGGATGACAGCAACCCGGAAGCGGAATATCGTGTCAGGCTGGCAGAGTCCACGAAGGCCGATATGCTGATCCGCATTGAGGTCGGAAGCGATAAGAGCAGCAAGAAGTACGGAACGGAAACCGTGTACAACAGCCAGTTCTTTATCCCCGGTTTCGGCAGTGTGGAGCTGGCCGATCTGTTGGAGCGGGAGGTGGTGACCGCGATCAGCGGCAAAGCAGTCGGCCTGGTGGAAGCGGGGGAGACCGATACGGTCATCGGTGAGGCGACTGTCCCGGCAGCGGCTGTCAAAGTAGGATATCTCACCAATGGACAGGAAGCGATCCTTCTGCAGCGGGAGGACTACATCCAGCGGATCGCGGAAGGCATCTATCAGGCGATTTTGAAAGCATATGCGGAATAGCTGCCGCGGATGTTTAAGAGAAGGAGAGGAATATGATGCGGAAGATTATATTTGCAACAGGCAATGCAGGAAAAATGTGCGAAGTCAGAGAGATCCTGAAGGATATGGACGCGGATATCTTGTCTATGAAGGAAGCGGGAATCGATATTGATATCGTGGAGGACGGCACTACTTTTGAGGAAAATGCAGCAATCAAAGCCAGGGCGGTGGCGGCAGCGACGCAGGAAGAGGCAATCGTGCTTGCAGATGATTCTGGGTTGGAAGTGGACTATCTGGACAAGGAGCCTGGAATCTATTCAGCCAGGTATATGGGAGAGGATACGCCGTATTCCGTCAAAAATAAAAATTTGATTGACAGACTGGAAGGTGTGCCCGATAATAAGAGGACGGCAAGATTCGTATGCGCTATTGCGGCGGCGCTGCCGGGTGGCGAAGTGATCACTACCAGCGGTGTGATCGAAGGCAGGATCGATCATGAAGAGAAAGGAAACAATGGTTTCGGATATGATCCGATCTTCTATGTGCCGGAATATGGCTGTACGACTGCGCAGCTGAGTGTGGAGGAGAAGAACCGCGTCAGCCATAGAGCCAGAGCGTTGGCGGCGATGAAAGAGGAACTGGAACAAAGGTTGTTTGTATAGGAAACAGATACACGAGGGTGTGCATGAAGATATTGATCGTAAGTGATACGCATAGAAATAACAGAAACTATCTTAAGGTGGTGGAGAGAACGGCGCCGCTTGACATGGTGATACACTGCGGAGATGTGGAAGGCAGCGAAGTTTTGATCTCTCAGGCGGCACAGTGTCCGGTAGAGATGGTCCAGGGCAATAACGACTTCTTCTCGGAACTTCCCCGGGAGAAAGAAGTAATGATAGGGCCGTACAGAGTGTGGATAACACACGGACATAATTACTATATTGCTATGAACAATGAGATCATTAAGGAGGAGGCCCGGGCAAGGAAAGTTGATATCGTGATGTGTGGGCATACCCATAAGCCTGTGGTCGAGATCCAGGATGATATTACGCTTGTCAACCCGGGGAGCATCAGCTATCCGCGGCAGGAGAACCGGAAACCGAGCTATGTGATCATGGAGATAGACAGAGAGGGAGAAGCGCATTATACGATTAATTATCTGGTATAACCGAGAGTATACAATAAATTACGGAGTACTGGCCGGGCTGCTACAAGACTTTTGAAAAAAGAAAAAACAGCTTGACAGGGAAGAAAGTGTCATATATAATGTAACTTGCGTTGCGGAGAGAAGTAACAGGTACATTTCGGGGTGTGGCTCAGCTTGGCTAGAGCGCCTGGTTTGGGACCAGGAGGTCGC
>ERZ779637.645-NODE-645-length-20532-cov-10.022464_pt1 | contig 20532 bp, 17 predicted proteins | sample MGYA00514196_ERZ779637 | MGnify/ENA primary metagenome ERZ779637 (study PRJEB29562, sample SAMEA4376700) | mouse gut metagenome | isolation source: Cecum | study: EMG produced TPA metagenomics assembly of the A DSS colitis mouse model was used to assess the...
GATAGCATATAAAACACAAATACCTTAATTTGATAGGAAAAACCTCCCAAACTATTTATTCCGCTCTGATCTGGCACAAAAGAATCCATAAAACTCACCCTTCCCGATGCAACTATTTAGATAATTATAACATCACCCTTTCCCATTTTCTACTAATAACCATTGCATGTCATTAATATATTCTGCTGTTCTCTTTTAATAATACAATCACATACCTTTGCATCATCGATATTAACTTTAGAATTCATGAAATAATAAAGACATGGCTATCCGCCATGCCCTTAATTTATCTATCAAATTCTATCAATAAACGCCGCATCTTAATCTTCCATTCCAAATGTCCGATATAACCACGCTCTGCTGTCCACCAGCATATGTAAAATCCTTACAATTATTACCGAATTGTTCTCTACCACATAATAAATTTTATAATTCTTATAATAATCCATACGAACACCCAAATCCGCTAATACTGGATCATCATCTAACTCATTACGCTCTGGAAAATTCTGTAGTTTGTTTATCTGCTTACGGATACCTTGTACTGTATTGACAGCCGCAGAAGGATTTTTTAAATCAAATGCAATATAGTCAGCAGCAAACTCCAAATCCTGTTCTGCCAAGTCAGATATTTCAATTTTATACTTTCGCATTCGTATATTTTTTCTCCAATCTGTCACAAACTGTGTTAAAATCTTTTGTCTTTCCTTCTCTTGCCTGTCTTAACCCATCCATCACACTTTGCCTTACTTCTATCTGCTGTTGTTCCAAGGTTTCCGCATAAATTTTCTTAACTGCAACTTCCATGCGATTTACCTCCTTCCAAATATAAAAATTCTCTGAATCTGTTTCACTATTATTATATCCACTATTTCATTTATTCACAACCTTCTTTTATCATTGGCATCCTATTTATTAATATCTCATCTTTGCACATACCATTTCTACTATTTCGATTTCTTTTATGCTCTATTTGACATTCTCACATTTATTTTTTTATGCAATACCCCATGCACTACCACCAGCACATGGGATATCCCATCATATACCACCAGAGAATTGCTGATCCTACCTACTCCATCCACTCCGGTACGCTATTCCATATTCAGTTTTTTTATCCTCAACAAATCAAAGACTTAACCTCTCCCACACCTGCAAAGAACCTGTTGCCAAGTGTTGCCAACACCTTTAGAGGACGCGCAAATGCCCAGTTTATCGGGTTTCTCAGACTTCTGTCCAGCATACTTATCCTCCCCTAAGGAAGCCCTCGGGACTGCGGAAAACGCGGTTTTGGGGGCTTCCACAGTCCCGAGGGCTTCAAATTAGGGATTTTGGTTCAGATAAACTAACGAATAACAAGTTAGTAACTTATTTCAATTTAATTTCTACTTTGTAATATTTTAAAAAATATGGTACAAACAAAAGAGTCCCTATTATCAAAATCACCCAGCCAATATATGTCCCTTGATTTTCAGGATAAAAATAATTTATAGCTAAATGAACTGGACTTAGAATAATTGCAATCACTCCCCATAATTTTTCCAATTTTCTTTTCATCTTGTTTGCTTGCTCTTTTTGTTTCTGTAATTCCACCAAATTTTGTTCTGCCTTTTTTTGATAATTTTCATCCATAATCCTTTCTCCTGATAACAATTCGTTTACATTTATTCCAAGAATGTCACATAGCTCCATCATTATCGATACATCTGGACAGCTTTTTCCTGTTTCCCATTTTGAAACCGCCCTATTACTAATGTTAAGCTTTTCTGCCAGCTGTAACTGAGTAAGATTTTTTTCTTTACGACATTCAGCAATAAATTGTCCAATTTTTTCTTGATTCATTTCTTCTTACCTCCTGGTTTTATCATACATAATGAGCAATTTTCTTGGAAGGAACTATTGGTTGATTCTCTAATTCAACCATCAGTTGACTACTAGTACTCCGTACTAGTACATCGAATAATTAATGCCGGCTATTCTTTATCATTTTTTGCCTGTAGTTTTTGTCAAACATTTCAATGTGATATTTTAACCAGATAATTTCATCATCTATCTGTCGGCAATTAATAACCTCCTGTAACTTTTCTTTATATATGTTCAATAATCTGAATATCCATTTATCACCTCTAACACGATTGCAAACACCTATGCTGCCTTTCTCAAGATTCTAATGTGAAAGGTACAAGTACAGACAATAAGATTCCAGAAAAAAGCGACAGAGATTTAACCCTCTGCCGCTGTATTGCCTATGTGTAAATAATTTCCTCGTTCACAACCTCCCTCGCACAAGCCCTTATATTATTCACTCTTCCTGTCCATTCTAACGCATTTTCAGCCTTTTTGCAGAACCTATGCACAGCGAAATCAGCTGTCGGAGCTGACTCTTTGCACTTCAAAAAATACACCATCCCATGGAATAATCAGAGTGTTTTCGTCCTTTATATAAAAAGTATCACCAAAGCCGCCTGCATTTTCTATTGCCACTACCTGAATAGAATCTTTGAAAATTCCCAGCGTTTCCAGACTAGTGCCTTGATAGATGGATGAAAAATCATCTGCGGTCAGAATGCTTTCGATATATTGGGGGGAATCCAGACGGTGTTGGTCATCATATATGGCATAATCTTTAAAAATTTTCAAAACGGGTTCCCACCAGTGCAGAGCAATCTTCCTCTGACATGGCACTGTAGGCGCCAAAAGTTGATGAAGTTATCTGCCATGTTCCCAAGTAGGAGGGGGAAGAAGAGGATATATCTGGGGATGGGGTGGCAATTTCAGCTTCAGATTCCACTTTTTCGAGGGGCTGGCTGGGACTGGAGGAAATTTGGGATTGGTTGGCTTCAGCCTGTGAGGGCTGTTCTATATTTGGTTGTTCTGGCGCAGGCTGGTTTTGGGCTTCCTGTGCTGGTTCTTCCTGCGCAGGCTGGTTTTGGACTTCCTGTGCTGGTTCTTCCTGCGCAGGCTGGTTTTGGACTTCCTGTGCTGGTTCTTCCTGCGCAGGATTTTCCGTTGAGATTGGTTCTGAAACAGGAAGTATTGACTGTTGCGGGCTGTTACTTCCGCATCCTGTTATGGTACAGGTTAATAGCAGTATAAAGCCAGTCATTAAAACGATAGTTTTCCGGTCAATGGCAAACAGAATGCATTTTAACGAAAATCCTCTTTGAAATAATTTCATTTTATTTTTCATTTGTTGTTACTCCTTTCATACCTATAAGTTATCGATTTATCGATTTATGCCAGGAGAAATTATACCATATCCAACTATGAAAAACAAGTAAGATTTTGCGAGTTCCTGACGTACTTACTTCATATAAACCATATCCCAATATTCCAGGACGGGTATCACAAATTCAATATATTTACCATTTGCATCTTCCCCCTGTTCAAAAGATAATTCACTGCTTATGCCACCCTCAATGGAAAAAGATGCCATATGCACCTGCATAATATCTCTCTTTGTATAATACTTTACATGTAATCTCTCCACATACTCTGGCGCTTCCTTTTTCCCTCTCTCGTCACGCCATTCATTATCTGTGCCAAGCAGATTGATCAGATGAAGTATCTCATGTTCTCCATCAGCCCTTGTATAAGTCCATATCGTATCGCTCTGCCCATCCTTACTGGTCTTATAGTCTGCAATCTCCACTCCGTTTTCCGTTGTACACTGCCCATCCCTCAACAGATTTTCATAAGCCACCGTAAAATCCGCCATCTCTGCCATAGCTTCCTGTAGTTCATCCCCCATAGGGATATCATCATCCGGATAATATTCCACATGGAGCATATGGTTTCCATTTCCCAATTCAAGCCTTGAACCGCCAGCCGCATATACCGCTGCGTCACACAATAGAACGCCCGGAGCGTTCATTGTTCCCGTCGTCTTGTAATAATTGATATATGCTTTCACCACAAGCGATTTTCCCTTTTTGTCAATAGAATAGGGTTTGCTTTCCTCCATTGTCCGTTCTACTTCTGTTACCAGAGACTGATATGTATCATACGGCACCCCATCCCTGTCCTGGTCCCATGGCCAGAATTCTGTATAAAGAACATCCGAATTACTTGTATTTACCTGCTCTATCCCCTGTGCCCCCACAGGATTAAAAGACAAATAATATTCGTTCAGAGCTTCTTTTGCCGCATTCAGGAACTGCCTATAGGTTTCTTTCACTTCGTAAACCGGTTCCCCCTGTTCGTCAATTCCCAACGGATTTCCAAAAACATCTGCCATTTTTCCCCATTCGCCTACGGTATCACCATGCCATCCGTCAAAATCCAACACTTCCAAAGCATGTTTCTCTTGTGAGAAAATATAGTCCTGCCACTCTCTGTTTAAAGGGTTCATAAAGAACAGATTCCCGTTGCCGGAAGGTGACGAGCCCATCTGAAACATAAACGCCCCTTCTCCCTTCTCATTGTCCGGCGCAAAATAAATCTGCCAGTCTGCCGCCTTTGTCGGATTACCGTCAGCATCTTTTACAAAGCTGTCCGTTCCGGCATAGATCATGTTATACGCCATATTGACCATATTTTTGTCCTGTGCATTTTGAATATAGTTCCTCACCGTCTCCCCATAGACTTCCCGTCCTGACCAGTCCTCCCATACCCCGGGTGACTGCCTGGTAACTTCCGGCGGTATTGGCTCATGATGCAGTGCGTGCCAGTCATAATATTCAATGGCATTTAAATGATACCGGTTCATCTGTGCAATTTTTTCCTCTGTATTTTCTTCTTCCTCATAATCACACAGGTATCCATAACGTGGGAACTTTACCCAGTCAGAAGAAACATCCATACCTACCGTATCCTGGGCGGTACAATTTCCTTTACTGTCTGTCAGCCTCAAACAGATCAGGTAACCCTGATAATCCATATCAGGAACTTGCCAGTTCAAAGACAACCCCGTCTCTTCCTCCGGCTCAAAGTCCAGACTTTGCTGTTGTGAATATACTGTTTCTCCCAAATGGTACACCCTCATCTCAAGCAACATGTCATCCGCCTTATTCTGTGTCAGATTCCTGACAGAGACTGTGATCACAGCCTCCTCCCCCGGCACATACCTCGCCTTATCCGTTCCGTCAATTATAATTTCAAACTGGCCCACTTTGTATTCTCCTCCTCCGCTGTTTACATACATGCCAAGCCCTCCTCCCAGAATAACCAATACAATACATACCCCTGCAAATTTCCACTTTCTTTTGCCCGTTTTCATTGCTTCATCCTCATTCTTTTACGGAACCCATTACCATGCCGGTGATCAGGTATTTTTGCAGGATCGGATAGATCAGCAAAAGAGGGATTACCGCCACAACAATTTTGGCAGCATTCAGATTCCTGTTGGAAAGCTCCGTAACATTTTCCAGCGCACTGCTGGACGCGCCACTTTTCAAAAGTTCCTGAATATCCACATTCAGCGATTGTATGTACGTCATAATAGGGTAGTTTTCAACCTTCTGCATATAAATCAAACCACTGAAGAAATCATTCCAACTTCCCACGATACTAAACAATGACACGGTTGCAATGCTTGGCTTGGCACAGGGAACCATGATTTTTATCAAAACCTGAAACGGACTTGCTCCATCCATCAGCGCCGCTTCCTCCAACGATTTCGGAATGCCCAAAAAGAAATTCATCAGCATGATCACATTGAAGATGGGAAGCGCCCCAGGCAGTACCAATGACCATATGGAATTCAAAAGCCCCAGGTTTCGTACCAGAATGTAAGTAGGTATCATTCCCCCATTAAACAGCATGGCAAAGATCAAAAGATTCATATAGATATTTCTTGCCCGGAATTCTTTTTTGCTTTTCGTCATTGCATATGCCATAGGCACTGTTACTGCCAGATTAAGAGCCAGCGCAAGGATAACTCTGATAACCGAGATCACAAAAGAGCGCCAGAACTGCCCGTCAGACAGTATCTTATTGTAAGCGGTCAGCGTAAAATCCACAGGTATTACACCCACCCTGTTCGCTGATACAGCAGCGCTTCCGCTAAAAGAGATTGCCACAATATTCAGCAGCGGGAGCAGGCAGCTAAGCCCCAGCAATAATACGATGCCATAGATAACCGTTACCCGCACTCTGGAATGAAAGCTTCTATTCTCAACCATCCGGTCCACCTCCTAAAAAATTTTCTGGTCAGTCAACTTCTTTGTCAACGCATTTGCCGACAGAAGAAGTATCATGCCTACAATAGAGCGGCACAAACCTACTGCCGCACCAAAACTATACTGCCTGCCTACCAGTCCGATACGGTACACATAAGTATCCAGCACATCCCCTGTCTCATATACGATCGGTGAATACAGGTTGTAAATCTGATCAAAACCCGCACTCAATATGCTGGTCAGGTTCATAGCGGTCATCAAAAGGATGATCGGCAGCATTCCGGGGATCGTCACATTCCATACCCTCTTCCACCATGAAGCGCCATCCATGGTGGCCGCTTCATGCAGCCCCGGATCAATAGAAGTAATTGCCGCAAGATAAATAACAGAGCTATATCCAAACTCCTTCCATACATCCGTTCCAACGATCAGCCCGGGGAAGACCTTACTGCTCCCAAGGAAATTAATTTTATCAAACCCGATGGAAGTAAAAAACTGATTCACGGATCCATCCAGCCCAAACAGATTCGTCACTACGGATGCCAGAACCACCCATGAAAGAAAGTGCGGAAGATACACAATTGTCTGCACTGTTTTCTTCATAAACTTTATCCTGATCTCATTCAACAGAATTGCAAACGCAATTGCAAGAATCATTCCAAAAATCATCTTCCCAAGTGCGATCACCACTGTGTTACGAATGATCTTTCCAATATCCGGCAGCTGGAACATATAGATAAAATGCTTCAAGCCGACAAATTCAGACCTGAACAATCCTTTTGCCGGAACAAAATCCTGAAATGCCATAATGACACCGACCATAGGAATATAACTAAACAGAATCAAGAAAAACAAGCCCGGAAATACCATAACATGGTACGACATTTCAGAACGCCTTTTTGCCGCTGTTCTCTTTTTACTTTTCATTCCTTCCATAAGAAATCTCCATTCTTCTATATACACATTATATTTTAGAGTTTAATACAGCCATGCCGCAGCAGTGTGAGGGCATGGCTGTCACTTGTCGCTCTATAAACCAGTCCGTCCGACGGCAGACTAAGCATGCTGTAAGTTTACTGTAATTGCTCCGCAATTTCGTTTAATATCTGCTCTCCGCCCTGTTTGTTCCAATCTGCCACAAACTGCTCAAAACCGCTCTCTACATCAATCTCACCTGTTACGATCTTAATAAAGGTCTCCTCTTCCAGTTTTTCCAGATTGGCAAGGTTCGTTTCCATTGTAGGAGTTGTCTGAGGGAAAACAGGCGTCAGCCAGCTAAACAGGTCGTTCTCCGTTAAAGACTGGATCAACTCCACACCTTTTGACCTTGAATGGTACTTTGACCATCCGGTAGCATCCTCGTTCCCTTCTAAATATGCCGAAATACTGGTTGCATTGGAACGCTGCTCGGAAGTCCTCACCTCTTCAACGGTAATCTCACCGCTTAGACATCTTTCCAGATCAGCATAATCATCCAACAGTGATGTATAAGAATTTACTTCAATGTTAAACGGTCTGCTTGAACCATCCACGCCATTTGCCACATAAGAAGCCACTTCGGGATATTCCTCTAAAAGCCCTTTGGAATTTACAAGTTCATCATAAAAAAGATTTGCAATCTGTATTGCTGTTTCAGGGTGCTCAAAATCCTTGCTCACAACGATATACCCTGCTGTGGCATTATTATGCTTACAGTTTACTTTCCCATTTGCGTCCGCCAGAGCATACGCCTCAAATGCTGCATTACCGTTAAGTGCATACACATTATTCAGAAGCCAGTCAGGAATATGCCACGTTCCAAAGGTGATCCCACACTGTCCGTTTGCCAGAAGCGCTGTGATATCATCCCATGTCCTTGTTCCCACCTGGGGATCAAGGATTCCCTCCTGAAACCATCCGGAAGCTACCGCAAGCGCTTGTTTCATTTCTTCAGAAGTAGATCCATAAGTCACTTTTCCATCCTTCTTCATCCACGTTTTGGGGAATGCGCCTAATGCATATGCGATAGAATTCATGCTGAATGTACCGTCCGGATCACCATTCGTCAACCACGGTGCAAATGCAACACCCACCACATTTTCTGCATTTTCAGGATTTTTCTCCATAAACTCCTTTGCCACTGTTTCCACGTCTTCTATCGTGATACAACCGTCCTGATCCTCATCAAGTTTCACGCCAAGCTGTTCCATCCAATCACTCCGGATCCATACGATGCTTGGACCTGAATCCGTATTGGTTCCGGGCAGCGCCATCATCATTCCGTCAAACGTCACATTATCCATTGCCCTTCCGTCGTAAGAATCATACACCGCCTTGAGGTAATCACTTGCATATTTCTCATAAACCCCTGTCAGGTCTGCGATCAGATCATTCTCATACAACTCCTGCACCTCATCTAGGGTTCCCACTTTCATCATATCCGGTATATCCCCTGCCGATAATGCCAGGGAGACCTGTCTGTCATAATCATCTCCGTTTGCTTCAAATTCATCGGTAATATCTATGTTTAACTTTTTCTCCGCCATTCTGATGTAAGCATTATCTTCATAAGTATCTCCGTCCGGAAATGTAACATTCTGTAGTGTCTGCCTGCCCATTGATACTTTGATCGTACCGGCCTCATTATCGATCTCCGATGATGTGGGAGCATTTCCCTGACTGTCGGCATTTGATGACGCATCCTGTGAAGAACATGCTGTTGCCGCTGCTAAAAATGAAACCGCTACTGCCATACCTGTCAGTTTAGTCAAAAAACTTCTCTTCATCCCTGTATCCTCCATAAACAATTTATTTCATAAAAAATTTATTTGTACGCTGCAACGTTTGTATATTCAGTATATATTTTCGTACCTGCACAAGTAAATATAACATTTTTCACATTCATATAACATTTTACAGTTGTTGGTTTTCCCTGATTGTTCCTTGATATCCGCTATGGTAAAATATCTGAAAAGGGCAGGGATATCGCCCAATAGAAAGGAACAGGCTGTCTTATGTATACGCTTTTAATTGCAGATGATGAAACAGATGAACGTACCCTTATCCGCTTCTTACTAAATGAATTTAAGAATACCTTCCATATACTGGAAGCAAAAAACGGACGCGAGGCTTTGCTGTTACTGACAGACAACCATGTAGATGTTCTATTATCAGATATCCAAATGCCTTTCCTGAATGGCATTGAGCTTGTCAGACAGGTGAAGGAGAAAAATCCCGATATTGAAGTATTGTTCTTCAGTGGTTATGATGATTTTTCCTATGTAAAAGCTGCCCTGTCTTTAAAAGCTGTGAATTATATTTTAAAGCCTGTTGATCCGGATGAATTTCATAAATTATTAACGGAAATCGTAGACCGTCTGGACTCCCGAAAAATAGAGTTTTCCAAATCAGAAAAGTATATTGAAGAGCATTTCCATGATATCGCCCACAATATGCCGATTAAAAACCCAAGCCCCGCTTCCATTGACGAGGATACAAACCTTCTTCTTCATGACATAGAATCCTCTATTAAAATGAAGCAGGCAGCGCACCTGTCAGAACAGGTACATACGCTTTTAGACAAATATACTGATATTCCGAAGCTTTCCCATATTTATATCCGCCATGTATGCACCACACTGCTCAAAATGCTGATCAGCGCCCTGCCTGTACAGACCGACGAAGACCTGCAGAATGCTGTAAAAGAAATCTACAGTTTCCGCCGCTTCTCTGACATTATAAAAATGATAGAGCACTATCTGGATCTTGTTATAAATATATTTGAACAAGAGCAGAATACCTCCAATTATGCCATCTATCAAGTGGAACAGTATATCCGCCTGCATTATCATGAGGATATCACCTTAAATTCACTGGCGGATCTGGTATACCTGAACCCAAATTACCTGAGCAATGTATTTGCACAGGTCACTGGCTGCACCTTGAACCGATATATCAAACAAATCCGGATGGAAAAAGCGCAGGAGCTGTTATTGAACACAAACATGAAAGTCAGTGATATCAGCCAGGCTGTAGGCTATCCGAATACTTCCTATTTTTGCAAAAGTTTTCAGAAGATGTTCGGAGCAACGCCGGAGCGCTTCCGCCAGAGAGATACAAGCTTATGAAAGGATGCTTATGGTTACGAAATTAAAACAGCAGTTCCACAACTTGAAATTTCAAAAAAAGATCATCGGGATCAGCGTGGTCATAAGTCTGATCCCCATCTCACTACTGGGACTGTTTTCCTACACAAGGATGCGTTCCCTTCTGATCGAACGAGAAAAGACCGCACTTCAGGAAACCCTTCACCAAGAGGTCATGCAGTTGGATTATAAAATAGATTCCTGGCTTTCCATCATGAACCTGATTACCTGGAATGAAAATATACGCCTTGCCCTTTCCCGGAAATATGATTCTAATTTTGATATGTATTTAACATACCGGGATACCATTGATCCCTTATTCCTGACGATCCGTTCTCTTGCAGCGGACATCACTGCAATTACCATTTATACGAATACCTCCATTCATCCTCACGGTAATGTCCTTCGCCCGCTTACGGATGCACAGGATAAAATATGGTTTGAACAGGCTTGCAGCACCACCGCACCGTTTTTTTCCTTATCTCCGGACGGACAGACCATGTATCTGCTCTGCCAGATGCACTATAGCTATGTACCCTACACCAGTATTATCTGCATGACGATCGACTTTCAGTCCGCCATGCTTCCTGCAAAGAATCTTTTTAGTGACAATTACGGGTTCCTGCTTACAGACTCTGCCGGTGAAGTAATGTACCAGTATACAGATTTAGCCGAAAATTATTCTGTCTCTGAAATTTCACCTGAAATTCTCCTTGATGCCGGGCTTTCCGGGTACATTACTGAAACTGATTCATTATCAAACTTTGACTGGACTGCTTTTCTCTACAGACCTGCCAGTTTTATATCCGCATCTGCCATAAACATCACTTATATTGTTTTGGCCATGATCCTGCTATGCGTTGCCTTAATAGTTCTGACAAGCACCCTGTTATCAAAAATCGTTGTCTCACCGATTGAAGCGCTTTCTTCCTGCATGGAACAGGTCGAACAGGGAAATTATAAAATTGACATTGCCTCCGACAGTAGCGATGAAGTCGGACACCTGATTTCTTCTTTTAAACAAATGGTAGATACGTTAAACAATCTGGTAAATGAAGTCCTTCTCTCCAAAATCAGGCAGCAGAAATACGAGCTTGAAATACTCCAATCCCAGATCAACCCCCACTTTTTGTATAACAGCCTTTCCCTGATCAACAGCAAGGCAATCATCGCCGGGCAAAACGATATCAGCCAAATGGCAAGGCTGCTCTCAACATTTTACAGAACCATGCTGAATAAAGGTCAGCAGATCACTACGATCGCATCTGAATTGGAAAATACAAAATCTTATATCTCCATCCAGCAGATGATGCATTCCCACTCTTTTGATGTGGTATATGATATTGACGACAGTGTGCTGGACTATCCGATACCGAATCTGCTGATCCAGCCTCTTGCAGAAAATGCCATCCTGCACGGTCTCGACCACCAGGAACTTCCCGGCAAAGCAATCCTGTCCATTTCGTGTTATCGGGAAGAAAAGGATATTGTTTTCAAGATCATGGATAACGGATGCGGAATGTCTGATGAAGAATGCAGTCAGATTCTGACCAAAGACAGCAAAGGATATGGTGTCAAAAATGTGCACCAAAGAATCCAATTATATTATGGCAAAGAATACGGGCTTACGTTCCACAGCACAAAGGGTATGGGAACTTATGTCCTTCTTAAGATCGGAGATTTGTGCATTCATGGTATAATCATCTCATGATACCGGGGTCAAAAGGTTTTTGCCCCCTGATGCCTACGGATCGCTCCCCGGTAAGAGAGTTTTCTGCACTCTCTTCCGGGTCTGGTGGTTGATGGTTTCTGTATTTTATTTAGTGAACCATGCCGGTCAACTCATTTGTTGTTTGAAAGATACACTCCTGCTCTAATTTCACATCATGTTCCAACATATACGCGATCACCTCACCGAGTTCTTCCCTGCCGCGCATCGCTTGCAGACGTTTCCTGTCATTCTCCGTCAACGGCCTGCCGTAGTTTTCATAAGCCCGCAGCGTCTTCAGATCCATCCTGTACATCCGGAAGGGAATGCCCGTCTTCTCCCTCAGATCGCGGTAGATCTCGAACCCGCCTGCGTCAATGTCCCCGAAATGATAATAGGATGCCAGAGGACAGGCCGCATAGAGTTCCATGAGCAGCGCCCGGCGGATGCTGTTATGATAGCCACCCAGATATAACAGCAGGCTGTCCCTGGCCTGCCACCGGAAATAGGTAGTCAGATTTTCAATGGTGATCACCTGCTTCACGCCTGCCGTATTCTCGAACCGTATCCTGCCGATATCCTCCCCGGAAACGCCAAGTCCCTGTTTTAACACCGACAGATCGATGCTCTCTTCTCCCACCTTGAGCGACACATAGCCTTTCAGATAGACATAGTTGGGCGTATGATAGATTCCATATTCCGCCAGAATCTCCTGCAGCCCCTCCCCGCACCCGGCCTTAAACCGTCTGAATACATGCGCAACTTTGCCTGCCATATTCTCGAAAGCCTTGGAATCCTGAAAATGCCGGATGGAAAACTCTCTGACATACAACTGCTCTTTATTGCTCTCGATGGCCTGTATCGTGCAAAGCAGCCGCCTTGTAGATTCCATATCCTCCAATCGGATGAACTCCTTCACGGACTTGTGCGCCACAAGACGCTCCAGCAAATACGCCGCAAAAGCCCGGCAGACCGGTGTCGGCCCTTCCGCAAGGCATTCCTCCAAAAGCTGTCTGTGCCCTGCCGTCATATCATTCTTTGGCACTCGGTGCACATAGGCGTAAGCTTCCTCCAGCTTTTCCATATGCAGCTGCACTTTAGCGATAATATGCCCCTTACGCTTTCCCTGCCAGCAGATCCGCAGCAGCTGCTTTTCTTCCAGACTTTCCATGAAAAAGTGAATCCGCTCATATTCCGAAGAGCTCTCGTCAAAGTAAGCCGGCAATGCCTTTTTCGTAAATCGGAACTCGATATGTATATTCCTTCTGTTCTCTCCCGTGGAGAGCAGGCTGGACTCATAAGTATCCAGCAGCCTGTTCAAGATCACTCTGTCATACTGTACCATTGTAATACCTTTCCGCGAAGCTCACCTTCTCATCGGTCATCACTAACAGCGTCTCCTCCACAAAAGGACTGATATACTGAATCTTATCCGGCGGTGCCGCGATCAGGATCTGCAGAGGCAGTCTGCGTAAAAATTCCAGCACCCCGCCGATCCGCTCGTCGTCCATATTATTGAAAGCCTCATCGAACATCACAAGCCCCACCGCCTCGCCACCGATCCCGTTGCGGTACAACTGCACAAAAGAGGCCGCCACGGTCACATAGAAGGGCGTCTGCGTCTCCCCACCGCTCTTTTCCTCACACACCTTAGAGTACAGCGAATAGTTGTCGTCGCTGTGCAGGATGCGGATATCATAGTCCATATATGTCCGGTAATCCGTGAACTCATCAAGTGCCTTGGCGCTGTTCTCATTGTCCAATGCCAAACGCTCAAATAATTCATCGATCACTTCTTTGTGGTTCTCATGGAAAAGACCGCTGAAAATAGACTCTCCCTGCACGGCATTAAAGTCGTCCATGATCATTTCATAATAATGGCGGTACCGCTTGCTGGGCATAAACAAGAATTCGTACTTCTCATTGCTGAAACGGATATCCTTCAGCGCCCGATTCAGTTCTTTAAATTCTGTTTGGGCGTTTTTCATGTTTTCCTGCAGTTTGGCCAGGAACTGCTCTCTGAATTCTTCCTCGGCGGACTGTCTCGCACTCTCCACCTTCTCCTCATAGCTGAGCAGTTCCGAATTCTTCAATTTGACATACTCCGCCTCAAAATCCGGATATCCTTCCAGTGTGGCCGCCGCACCGAAATCATGGGCCGTCTTATATTCCACCATGGCGTTTGTCATAGACTCCGTGCACTTGGCTATGGTCGTCTGGTTAGCTTTTCTTCTACGGCCAAAATTATCCTGAAACTGTACATAGCTCCTGTCCTTTAACTGCTTCTCATAGTCGCGGTCCCATAGCACTGCATCCGCCTCATGCCTGGCGGCAAACTCCGCACAGCATGCCTGGCGCCCCAGCAGGGCGGTCTGCTGGTCAGCCAGTCTTCCTTTGGTGTTCTCTATGTTCTGCTCAGTCTGGCCCACCCGGCGGTTATCTTTGGCGATCTGGTCTTCCTTCTCCCGGATGATCTTCTCCAACTCCGACAGCTGAATCTGTTTGAGGATCATATTAGAATTTTTCTCCAGCGTGGCAATATTATCCCGGCAGTTTTTGATCTCCTGTGCTGTGCTCCGCAATTCCGTCAGTACATCCACACGGTATTTGATATCGGTATCCGTCTCCGTAGAAAGGGGCTTTTGCAGTTCTTCCAGCTTCTGCTGTATGTTCTGCTTCTCCTTGACCTGACTGTCCAATTCGCGGCTCTTGACCTTCGCCTGCTCCAGCTGCACCCGGATAGCGTTCTTGCCGATGTAGGGCGTCTCGAAGATGGCCGGCTTGATGGCATTTGCCACATGGTTCTGGTAGCGCATACACTCCCTGGTGATGGCCGTCTTGTACTTTTTCAGATGACTGTAATGGTCGCACATGGTGACCTTTCCCAGCACCATATTGATATAGCGCCTGGCATATTTATTGCCGGAAGCGACCACCGTGGCCAAAGAACCCTCCGGCGCGGTATCGTACCCGTCCAGGTTCTGGGTATTGATCAGTCCCACGCCGTAAGTCTTCTTCTCCCTGCGAAGCCTGTCGTAAGTGCCAAGAGCGATATCAAAATTGTCCGGCTCCACCAGAATATAGAAACGTTGCGTGTTCAGATACCCTTCCACCGCATTGCGCCAGGACTCGTCCGTGATCTCCAGCATCTCGCACAAGATCCTCGGTTCCGGTGTCCTGCCGATGCGGACGAATTCTTCACGGATAGCATTCATCACCCGGGTGACCTCCTCCGGGTAGGACAGCTTCTTTTTCATCAGATTCTCTACTTTTAAGTCCCATTCTTTCTTCTGCCCGGACAACTCTCGGATATGCATATCCAGTTCCGCCCGCCGCTTATACACTTTGTCGCTCATCTGATTCTTGTAGGCGATGACCTTTTGCAGAGTATCCTTAAAGTCGTCGATCCGCACCGACTTCTCCAAGTCTCCCAGTTGTACGCCGTAGTCCCGGATGCAGTCGTCCGTATCCGGCACCTGCATAAGCCGGTTGACCTCGGCCTTCGCCTTGTTGACACTGTCGAACAGTTGCTGCCTCTCACCGGACAGCTGCCGCTGCCTCTCTTCCAACAGCAACAGTTTCTTCTTCTGCTCGTCTCTGGCAATAAAATCCTTGTCACTGGCAAGTTCCGCATAGAGATTGTCCCGGATGGCCTGTCTCTCTTCCTTCTCCTTCTGCGCCTCCGCGATCTCCTTATTCCACCGCTCCAGCCGGTAGGTATCATGCACGATGGCGCTCTCCAGCTGCCGGATCTCTTCTGTCAGGATATCCACCTCCACCCGATCCAGAAAATACTCATACATCTGATCCTTATGCATGCCATCCGCCACCTGTCTGTGAAACGCCTCGATCTTTTCCAGTCTGCCCATCCTCAGCTTGATCTTATCCAGCGTATGCTGCAGATCCTGGTAAGTTCGCACATTCTCCCGCAGGATATCGATATTGACTTCCTTCTCGTCCAGCACATAAGAATAGACGAAATCCTTGATATCATCGATGGGCCGGAAAGCCATAGCCTTGGGAATCAACTTGAAAAACTTATCCTCCAGACGGCCAAAGCGGTTCTTGATCATCTGTTTCGCGTCCTTGTCCGTGGTACACCACGTCTTGATCTTCTTTCCATTACCGGTCCGAAACTGGGCAATAGACTTGGGTACTTTTCCCTGAAAAAACAGCCCGTCCTCCAGCCGTTCCCCGTCCATCAGGTAACGCACCGTCTTCTCCTGCCCTTCTGACGCGGAATCCACCACCGCTCCCACGATAAAATATCTCTGCCTTTTCTCCTCATAGAATTCCAGAGCCACATGGGCGCTGATTTCTCCCGTCCGTTCATATGGCCGATTCTCCCGTCCTGTCTTGCAACGTATATAGCCGGTCAGCTTCCGTTTGCCGTTCTCGTGAGCCGCCTTATTGAAATAATTCGTGGAACAGGTCACCACAAACTGGATAGCATCCAGCAGCGTGGACTTCCCCGCACCGTTCTCACCGGAGATCAGGACAGAATTCTCAAGATCGATCAGCACATTGGTGAATCTATGCCAGTTGATCAGTTTCACTCTCGTCAGCTTCTTCATTTGACTTTCCGCCCTTTCGATAGTTTTCCAGCTTTTCATAGGCCAGCTTGATATCCTCCACCCGCACCGCCATCAGGATGGAATCGTAGATGATCAGACGGGAATCCTCATTGGAAAGCTCCCTGTCCAGTACTTCCACCAGCTGGAAACGCCGCATGGTGCTGATCGCGTTGCGCAGGGTAGTCTTGTCGATCATCTTATCGCGGATCTTTAAGCTTAAGAACTTCTCATGAATATCACCCATGTTGACGATCACCTCGTCGCTGGCGGACAGTTCCCTCTTCTTCTCATCATATAAGATCCGCAGGATCAGCAGGATAATGGATTCAAAGAGCTTCATATTGTAACGGTTATAGTTCAGCGGATTGGTCAACTGTACTACGCCGTAATCCTCATTGATCTCCAGCCGATACCCCAGCACCGACAGATACTGTGAGAGCTTCTCCTTATATCTCATGATAAAATAGTAATCGCCCCTCGCCGTCTCGTTGCGCCTGCAGAGAAAGCAGTTACTGAGCAAGCGGTTGCAGATCCGCGTAAATTCATCCTTATCCTTCTGCAGCATCCCTTCCAAAAAATCCATGCTTATATAGCCCCTTTTTCTTTCTTATGAATCACGTAATCCCGAAAGCGATATCCGTTCACCGTAATATCCTCCGCCGCCTCTATCGCGTATTTCATCGTCTTGCGCTGCCCATACAGCCGGATATAGATTAAATATACGAAATCCTCCGTAGTGGCAAGCGGCAACTCGGATGCCATCATCCTGTCTCGTCCCTGCAGACAGTCAAGCACGTAGAGGTTGATCTTCTGCGGATTCAAGACCCGTTCCATTTTCTCCATCATCTTCTGCAGCTTCGCCTGTCTGAGCGCTTCGTCCGGCAGTTCCTCAAGAAGTGCCACCGGCTTGAATTCCTTCTTCCCTTCCAGCGGCACATACAAGGACCTCTCATCCAACACGCCGGTGCTATAGATTCTTACCAGTTCGTCCAAAAAGGCAACCCTGTAGATTCCGCCAAGATCCATCCCTTCCACATTGATCTTCTCATTAACCGCCGACAAGATCTCTTTCAGCTGTCCTCGCACATCCTCACCGCCGATCAGATAGAATTTCGCCCGGTTGATGGCCGCTTTCTGGTACTGCGTATTCTTCCGGTTGATCTCTGCCAGAATCTCGTCCATATTCTGAAAGGCATCTATGATCTCGTGGATATATTGATACACCAGCTCTTCGGCCTGCTGCAGCGTGATCTCACGGATGCCGGCAAGCTCCGCACTGGCCTTCTCGATATAAGTGCGGCTCCGGCTCTTCGCCTCCAGCCGCTCCACGATCTCCGGCCGGAATTTGGACACGTTATCGGAAGTAAGAAGGCGATGATAGGCCTTGTCTACGATATTTTCGATATAATCGTTGAACAACACATTCATGATCTCTGCCGGTGTCTTGTACTTCGTCAGTTCGTCTATATAATGTTTTATCCCGGAATTCAGATTTTTCAACCCAGTGATCAGCATATCGGTGTTTTCCAGAACAGACAGCAGTACGATCCCCGGATTATCCGTACTGCTGCGCACCAAGCTGTAGATAGTGTAGATGTATCCCTGATATTCGATCTGCTTCCCTTCCTCGATTTCCAGAAGTGTTTTGATGATCTTAACCGCATATTCCTTAAAACTGGCCCTCTGGACATAGCTTTTGTCCGTCTCGATCTCGATCCAGCCATAGTATTCCAGGCGCCGCAGCATCCAGTTGGCCTTATCGCGGCTGTTCTTCCCGTCAAAGCCTTCTTCCTCCATAGAAGCCGCCTGCTCCTGCTCAAAATAGTACTGCAGTTCCTGCACCAGAATATCTCTTTCTACGCCAAAAGAAAGCTGGTGGTCCATGACCGTGAACAGCTTTACCAGACACTCCCAATAGACTGCTTTATTCGGCGATGCCAACGGTACAAAAAAATTCTCCGAAATGATCTGAAACATATGTGCCTCCGTTCCAGTCCATTATCCGCTATTTCTTCGGTTTCGGCAACCCACAGATGGAAATTTTTAGACAGCAATGTAACAGTTCAGCCCTCCTCATTCATAAAAGCGTCTGCTGCGCAGCCGACGCCGCTTTGCGGCTCAACTTTTATTTCATCTGAGGGCGCTCCGCTCATAAAATAATCTGCTGCCAGTGTTTTGTGTGCAAGCACCCACACACAGTCCGCAGATTATTTCATGGCTGAACTGTTACACAGCAATATCTTTCCGGCAGTATTTCAAATAAGCCGCGGCGATACCAGCCGCCCCCAATGTCAGGCCGAAGGCCAGCAACCCACCGTCCAGGCATCCGTCCGCCAAGATATCCGCCCCTTCACAATAGCCGAAGGGCGTAATATATTTCAGAAACTCCGCCGCTTCCGTAATATTGGCCACCAGGTTCAGGAAATACATCATTGCCGCGATCCCCAGTCCGGCGCCTGAACTGCCCTTTCTCATAAATGCAGAGACTCCGAAGCAGATTCCCGCCAATTCCATCTGCAACAAGAAATAAGACAGATGAAACAGATTCAATTCTTTCCAGGGAATCTCCTCCCCGACCGCCGCGATGCACCCCGTTGAGAGCACATAGATAATCAGATTCATGATGACGATCTGTACAAAGACTGCCAACAACTTCTCTGTTACGATCCGCCGGCGGCTGACAGGATGGGTCAGCAGGAACTCCCCTGTCCGGTCCTTCTCCTCCTTGCTGAGCATTCCCACCGCACAAAGTGATGCAAAAAATGCTCCGCCCAGTCCAAGCACATTTCCGCACTCGATGGCATAGAAGCCGATCAGCGTACCGAAGTTCAGTCGATCCATGCCAAATGCTTCCGTAAACGATCCCATAGAAGCAAACACGTCATTGACTCCCTCCATCTGCCCCTTCATCTCCGGAAAGAGACAGATACAGACTGCCAGAAGGGCGCCGATCGAGACCGTCCAGATCATGAGTGAAAGTTTTCCCTGCCGCAGTTCATGTTTAATCAGTGTCATCGCCTGTCACCGTCCTTTTCTTCAATATATGACTGTCTAAAGATGTAACCCTACTTCTCGTAAAAATGCATGAAGATCTCTTCCAGATCCGGCTCCGACACAGAAAGATCCGTAACATCTCCTGCTGCCAGCACCTGCAGCAACGCCTTCATCTCACCGTTATACAGGAAGCTCACTACTCCCTCTGCTTCCTTCCTGTCCCGTATCCCGGCCAATCCCTCCAGCTCTGCACAGCCGTGGATGTTCACCCGTCTGGCATTCGTCTGGGAGAGCGCTTCCACACTGTCGCAGGCAATGATCCTTCCTGCCCGGATGATGGCAGCGCGGCTACAGTTACGCTGGATCTCCGACAAGATATGACTGGACAGGAATACGGTCGCACCTTTCTTATTCCGCTCCCGCAGGATCTCAAAGAACGCCTTCTGCATTAACGGGTCAAGACCGCTGGTAGGTTCATCCAGGATCAACAGCTGCGGCTCATGCTGTAGCGCGCAGACAATAGCCACTTTCTTCCGATTGCCGAAAGAAAGTTCATCCACCTTCCGTCCCGTATCCAGCTGCAGCCGCTCACAGAGTCCGGCCGCCACATCCCGGCAATCCTTTTTTCTCAGATCTGCGGATAACTTCAATACATCCCGCACCCGCATCCCGGAATGGAACATGGCTTCGGAAGGCAGGTAGCCGGTCCTGGCCAAGATCTTTTCTTTCTCCTTCACGATATCGAATCCCAGCACCGCCGCTTGGCCGCCCGTAGGGCTAACCAGTCCCAATAACGTCCGAATCGTGGTGGACTTGCCCGCACCGTTCGGCCCGATGAAGCCGAAGAACTCCCCTTCCGCCACCGACAGGCTGATCTGCTCAATGCCACGGGCTTTTCCATAATATTTCGACAAATTCTCTATCCTGATCGCTTCCATATCTCCCTCCATTCCGAAGTGTGAGCGGTCTCGGAAACTCTTTAAGCCCGAATTTCCGCTCTTTTTTCATGTTCT
>ERZ779637.646-NODE-646-length-20497-cov-15.095783_pt1 | contig 20497 bp, 19 predicted proteins | sample MGYA00514196_ERZ779637 | MGnify/ENA primary metagenome ERZ779637 (study PRJEB29562, sample SAMEA4376700) | mouse gut metagenome | isolation source: Cecum | study: EMG produced TPA metagenomics assembly of the A DSS colitis mouse model was used to assess the...
GAATAAGTAATATAAAACACAGCGTCAGAGCGTATAGAAACAGTCTATGCGCTCTTTTTTATTCCCGCGAGCAGGAGGAACTGACGGGCAAGATAAAAGAACTTGAAAAAAGTGCCATAGCAGACAAGGAAGAATCCTTGTTTATATATTGGGGTAGAGTTATAATAATAAAAAATATGATTTGCGGTCGTTTCGACCAGACAGGTTCAGTTCTTTGAGCAAAGGCAGTAAACGAAAGCGAAAGAAAACAGGAGGGTGTGGCTATGGTATACAAATGCAGTGTGTGCGGTTATGTGTTTGATGAGGAGGCGGAGGGCAGAGCTTTTGTGGAATTGACAGAGTGTCCCATGTGTAAGCAGCCGGTAGACAAATTTAAGATGGTCTCATCGGGTGGAGAAGAACAGAGTGCGGCAGAGACAGGAGCAGAAGGAATGGTATCAGGAGCATCCGGAGAGGGTCCGGACTTAAGCTATCCGAAGGAGACCAGGAAAACGGACAGCAGCTATCGTTATTTTAAGGAGATCCATGAGATGGCCGTCACAGGGAAATCGGCGATCGAAGCGATGGGAACACAGATGAAGATGCCTAACTGGGACGACATTCTTGTGCTGGGGGCGCAGCTGAACCCGCCGCCATTAGAGGAGCATGCGGAGGTATCCCTGCAGACAGTGATCGGCAGACACGCCAAAAAACCTATGGTCCTTGATATGCCGGTGTATATTTCACATATGTCTTTCGGGGCACTTTCGAAGGAGACGAAGATCGCTCTGGCGAAGGGCAGTGCTATGGCTGGAACGGCAATGTGCAGCGGTGAGGGCGGAATCCTGCCGGAAGAGAAAGCAGCGGCACACAAGTACATATTTGAGTATGTTCCGAACCTATACAGTGTAACGACAGAGAATCTGATGACTTCCGATGCTATTGAGATCAAGATCGGACAGGGTACGAAACCGGGTATGGGCGGTCATCTGCCGGGCAGCAAAGTGACGCCGGAGATTGCCGAGATCCGTAATAAACCGTTGGGCGAGGATGTGATCAGTCCCTCCAAATTTCCGGGTATCAATACGAAAGAAGATTTAAGGACGTTGGTAAGAAATCTGCGTGACTGCAGCGGTGGCAGGCCGATTGGTATCAAGATTGCGGCCGGAAAGATTGAGAAAGATCTGGCATATTGTGTATTTGCGGAGCCGGATTTTATTACCATCGATGGAAGAGGCGGGGCTACCGGAGCATCGCCGTCGATCATACGGGATTCCACGAGCGTGCCGACGATCTATGCTCTGTACCGTGCCCGGAAGTATCTTGACAGTGTACATGCGGATATTGATCTGGTAATAACAGGCGGACTCAGAGTGTCTTCCGACTTTGCGAAAGCGATCGCTATGGGAGCGGATGCAGTGGCCATTGCCTCAGCAGCTATGGTTGCGGCGGCATGTCAGCAATACCGCATCTGTGGCACAGGCATGTGTCCGGTGGGTATGGCGACGCAGGATCCGGAGCTGAGAAAACGTCTGCACGGGGAAGCGGCGGCTCAGAGAGTGGCTAATTTCCTGAATTGCTCCGCACAGGAACTGCGGACTTTCGCAAGGATCACAGGACATGAAGATATTCACGGATTGTCGGTGGAAGATCTGTGTACCATTAGCAGGGAGATTTCAGAATATACGAATATTGTACATGCATAGCGTGAGAAGAAGTTCTGGATCTACGGAATTTACGGTATAAAGGTTGCATAAATTCTCTGATGAGCAATTTAGTTTAATAAACTAAACAAATTCAGTTTATTGTGACGAAAGATATCCCTGATAACGTGGTGGCATATGGGAATCCATGTCGGGTGATGCGTCCCAACAAATAGCAGACTAAACAGCAGGAGAAGTATAGGAAAATGGATCACAGGACAGAAATCGTGCACAGAATTGATGATATTATCGATCACTATATGGTGATCAGTATCTTTATGGCTTTGTTTATTCTGACGTGGGTTGGAGTAGGGGATGTGCCGATCGTCTGTGTCCTTGGTCTGATCCTCTGCGCGGCAGGCTGTTCCGGACGATGCGGGCAGACAGATCTCCGGGTGCTGATCCCGCTTGTTGTTTATGACCTAGCGAACATGGTGTCTTCTTATGTCGCTTACGGGAATATTACAGACGGCTATGGGGCATTGCATCTGATCTTCCCGGTCCTGTATCTGCTGATGTCATGTCTGGAGAAAGGGGAGCTGTTGCTGTTGCGCCGGCTGTGTGTCGTCTGGGCAGGGATAACAGCGGCCGCCGGAATCATCAGCTTTGTCTTTCGCGCCGTGACCCGGGGCAGTGCGGCAAGGCTGGGCGGTTTCCTGGGGAATCCGAATGCGCTGGGGATCTTTCTTGTTGTGGGCTGGTTTCTGTTGATGAACTGTCTGGAGGAACAGCACAAACAGGAAGAGCAGAGGACTGGCTGGTATTCTGCTTTGCCGTATGCAGAGCCAGTCCTGCTGATCGGCCTGGCACTGACCCTGTCGATGGGCAGTTTTGTCGCCATGGCTGCCGGAATAAGCGCTGTTTTGATCATGAAGTGTACCGGAAAGAAAGCAGAGCTTTCTGTTCGGGAAACAGCCCGGTTTGCCTGCCGCATTCTGGCCAGAGCCAGTCTGGGAGTGGGGACGGGCATATTGTTCTATCTTGCGGCATCCCGCACGAGTGTGCCGCAGATCTGCCTGCTGCTGTTTGTGTATGCGGCTGCCGTAGTTATTTTATGGAAAAAATATGATTTGTTTTTGCAGGTATATCCGAAGATGGCAGCAGGTATTTCGGCCGTCGGTATTCTGGTGGCGGGGGCAGCAGTCGTGGTTCGTCCCAGCAGCGTGGCGACCTTTTCGGAAAGACTTCAGATGATGCGCAACGGTATTGGGTATCTGACAGCTAATCCGCTTCTGGGTGTCGGGCCTTATCGGTGGAGGATTTTGAATCTGCAGGACGGAGATATCTATTTCAACACCTGGCATATCCACAATGTGCCGATCCATGTGGGAGTTGAATTTGGATGGATCGCAATGGGAATGCTGATCCTGGTGGTGGTCGGATTTTTCAGGAAGAAGGCAGAACTTTGGAGAAAGGCTGGATTTACAGCATTTTGTATTCATAATATGATGGATACCGGGTTTTTCTATTTGGGGATTACTACATTGGCAATGCTGGCATTTGGCAATCCCAGTGAGAGAGGAAAAAGGCTTAAGAGCGGGGCGTTGAAGATTTGCTTTGGGGTTTTTGCAGCCCTTTTTGCCTTTCATCTATGCTTCTATGCGGTGCATTTTAATAGGTAGACCGATAGATTGTCCATGAGACAGAAAATGCCTTTAGTCTTGGACAAGATGGCATTGAGAGAGTGTGATCGGAATAAGTCGGAACAGGATTGGATTTAGGAGAAACGGCAATGAAGACTGAAAGCAGAGGCAGAGAATTTCGCAGTATATGGTTTCTCCTGCTGGGATTTTGCGTGGCGGCAGCAGGTGTCTTGATCTTATGTATTAATTTTTCTGCGGCGCTGCCCGATACGATAGGGCGAAAGCTGACGGAAGAAGAGAAGACAGAAGTGATCGGTAATAACAGCAGCCTGATCGATTATATTTATCTCTCTCCCAATGCAGATTTTCCCAGAGGAAGCGAAATCAGGAAGATTACCATTCACCATATGGCGGGCGATCTTGCCCTGGAGGATCTGGGGGAGACCTTTTCCAGAAGGGACAGGCGGGCATCCTCCAATTATGCCATTGATACGAAGGGCAGAGTGGCGCTGTATGTGGAAGAAGAAAATCGTGCCTGGACTTCCAGCAGCAGGGAAAATGATGATCAGGCAGTGACCATCGAGGTTGCCAATGATGAACTGGGCGGAGACTGGCATGTGAGTGAGGAAGCATATGAGGCGCTTCTTGATTTGGTGGTGGATATCTGCAGCCGCAATGGTATCGACCAGTTGCGGTTTACCGGTGATGCGGACGGAAACCTTACGATCCATAAGATGTTTTCCAATGAAACGGAGTGTCCGGGGCCGTATCTGGAGGGCCGGATGGAAGAGATCTCCGATGAGGTGAACAAGAGACTTAGAGGCAGTCCTTAAGGCTGCTTTCTGACGGCAACGACTACAAACCGCCCCTCATCGGTATGATAGCTGCAGGTAGAGAGTGTCAGGAGCCTGTCCCCATCGACGGCCTGGATACCGGTATCATAGAGGGAAAGCTTCTTGATCTGTTGGATGTAGGCTGCGAAATCCTCCGGGTCGGACAAGTCAGTGTACTTATAATATTGAAAGGCGTCGTCCGCCGGCGCAGGATCTATCTTTGTATAGAAAGCTGCCAGAAGTTCGTAATATCCTTCTTCATCGGGCGTATCAAAACGGATGACAGAGTGTTCGCCGGCAAATTCCTGGTCCTGATATTGCGGCAGTGTGCCGAACATACTCCCGTCTTTCATATGATGGCCGTGGATCAGGATATGATCTGATTCCGGCAGGCAGGAGGCATCGATGAAAAGGGTGCCGCTCTGGGCATAAGAGCCGTCAAAGGCTCTGTGCAGATAATGTTCAGGGTCATCAGGGGTGTACATGACGGGATAGTCTATGGCGGTATTTTCGATGAAGAGCCAGCCGGCGAAGTCTTCATTCTGCCGCTTGAGTCCGGTGTACTGGGAGGGCAGTGCGGAATGAGAATTCTGGTCGATGGCGTCAGCTTCCCGTGCCTGTTTGATCTGCCTGGACAGGTTCTGGTTGGCGGTCCGTTCCCGGTGATAACGGTTCAGGTCGCGAAACAGCATAGTGCCTGCGGTCAGCAGGACAACGATGCAGAGAAGCTGAAGCGGCAGCAGCCGGTTTTTAAGTTTCTTTTTCATGTTGATACGTACCTCCTTACGGTACTTCCATCATACCAGACGGGTTTAGATCAAGTCAAACAGAGAGGGGATTGCAGAGCCAAATTTGAGATTTGGCTCGCAGCCTTCGCAAAAAATTGCTTCGGAATGGAGGAAAAAAATGGGAGATTTAAAGTTAGTGAAAAGATTTGAAGTGACGGATGGTTTTTTCGGCAGATACAGAGAGCTGATCAAGGATGTAGTGCTCCCTTATCAGGAGAATGCGCTGAATGACAGGATCGAGGGAGCGGAGAAAAGTCATTGTATCGAAAACTTCCGCATGGCGGCGCAGAAGCTGCGCACAGGTAAGTGTGACGGTGAATTTTATGGCATGGTTTTTCAGGACAGTGACGTGGCAAAGTGGCTGGAAGGCGCGGCCTACTGCCTTGCGCAGAATCCTGATCCGGAATTGGAGAAGCGTTGTGATGAGATCATTGAGCTGATCGGCAGTGCACAGCATGAGGACGGATATTTAAATACCTATTTTACGGTTAAAGAGCCGGATAAGAGATGGACGAATCTTCATGAGGCCCATGAACTTTACTGTGCAGGGCATATGATCGAGGCTGCGGTAGCTTATGCAGAATGTACCGGTAAGAACAGGCTTCTGGAGATCATGTGCGGCATGGCGGATCATATTTATAGACATTTTATTGAGGAAGGCGCAGAGGGCTATCCCGGACATCCGGAGATCGAGCTGGCGTTGATGCGTCTGTTCCGCTGTACAAAGGAAGAGAAGTATAAGGAGCTGGCGCTTCATTTCATCAATGTGAGAGGCGCAGACAGCGCTTATTATGAGAAGGAGAAGAGCCGGAACAATTGGACAGTCTGGGGGAACAGAACCGTTGATACGGAGTATAACCAGTGCACGGAACCGGTCAGAATGCAGAAGAAAGCAGTGGGACATGCGGTGAGGGCGGTCTATCTCTATACCGGTATGGCGGATGCCGCCATGGAGACGGGAGACGATACATTGGCAGAGGCGTGTAAAACCCTCTGGGACAATATTACCGGAAGCAGGATGTATGTGACGGGCGCCATCGGTTCTGCGTATGAGGGGGAGGCTTTCACGAAGGATCATCACCTTCCTAATGATACGGCGTATGCGGAGACTTGTGCGGCCATCGGTCTGATCTTCTTTGCCAATAAAATGCTTTATTTGGAAAGAGACCGCAAATATGCGGATGAGATGGAGCGTGCCCTGTACAACTGTGTTCTGGCGGGAATGCAGTTGGATGGAACGAGGTTTTTCTATGTAAATCCGCTGGAAGCGTTGCCGGGAATTTCCGGGGAAGCGCAGACTCATAGGCATGCGCTGCCTGTGAGGCCAAAATGGTTTGCCTGTGCGTGTTGTCCGCCGAATGTGGCAAGGCTGTTGGCTTCCTTGTCAGAGTATGCATGGCATATACTGCCTGACAGGTTGTTCTGCAACTTATTTGTCGGCGGGACGCTGGATCTTAATGACAGCTTCGGCGGCAGGATCAGACTGGAGACAAACTATCCGTACGATAATAAGATCACTTATCGGTTTGAGCCACAGGGAGAGTCAATGTCCGTGCCCTTGGCGATCCGTATTCCGGCATGGAGCGATGATACAGTGATCTGTCTGAACGGCAGGCCTTTGCAATATGAGGAAGTTTGGACCGGTGATGACAGAGAGTACAAGTATGTGATGGAGGAGAGTGGTTACGCATTTCTGCACAGAGATTTCAAGGCAGATGACGTATTGACGGTGGAGCTGGATATGTCTGCCAGAAAGGTATATACTTGCAATAAGGTGTCTGCCAATACCGGGAAAGCAGCCATTCAGAGAGGGCCATTGATCTACTGCGCGGAAGGTGTCGATAATGATGGAGATGTGCTGTCCCTTTCTTTGAAAAAGGGCGGTGCAGTCACGGTTGGTGAGTATCTGCCGGATAAACTATACGGAATACAGGAATTGTATGCGGATGGATATAGGGAGACTGTAAGTGATAAACTTTACAGCTATGAGGCCCCGATAGAGGAGGATTGTCAGATCACGCTGATTCCTTACTATGCGTGGGGGAACCGCGGTTTAAACCAGATGAGAGTCTGGCTGCCGGAGAAGAGATAGGGAGCGGAGCTTTTCAGATTTTATCGTATAATTTTCATTTTTTTGTCACATCATAATCATGAACTATGGCAAATGGCAGATGAGCCTGCCGTTTGTCACAGTCTTTCAGACAAGGATAAATTTGTCAGTTTGTTTATGTGACAGGAGGATGAAAATAAAATGGATTATAATAATCTACCATTGGATCTGGGATTTGCGATCACGACAAACCGTGCGGCGATGGATCGGTTTGTGGATATGACGGATGATGAGAAGGAAGAATTTATCGAGAGAAGCCGTGGTGCGATGTCCGGAAAAGAGATAGAGAAACTGGTCAATTCTCTGGCCAAAGAGGAGGAAGAGCCGAATCTTCATCTTGAGGATGTCAATGACATTTTCAAGGGGCCGGGTATTGGCTGAGTCCGTGCGGTTCTGCGCATATGTGGGGCAGATGACCGGCGGTCGGAGGAAGAAGACTGGAGTGGGGAATATGATGAGAATACAGCTGCCTGATAAAGTGCATAGGATCATTGAAACGTTGACTGCAGCGGGATATGAGGCATATGCTGTGGGCGGCTGTGTCCGTGATTCCGTGTTGGGCAGGACGCCGAACGACTGGGATATTACCACATCTGCGAAGCCGGATGATGTAAAGAGACTTTTTACAAGAACCATCGATACCGGGATCAAACATGGTACGGTGACGGTAATGATGGATCATGAGGCTTTTGAGGTGACCACATATCGTATTGACGGTGTGTATGATGACGGGAGGCATCCGAGAGAGGTAACTTTTACCGCGAGCCTGGCGGAAGACTTAAGGCGGCGGGATTTTACCATTAATGCCATGGCATACAATGAGGAAACCGGGTTGGTGGATCTGTTTGACGGTATGCAGGATATTCAGGCGGGTATGATCCGCTGTGTGGGCAATGCCGAAGAGCGCTTTACGGAGGATGCGCTTCGTATGCTGCGGGCAGTGCGTTTTTCCGCGCAGCTGGGATATGAGATCGCGGAGGATACAAAGAATGCTGTCAGGAAGCTCGCGCCGAATCTTAGAAAGATCAGTGCGGAGCGCATTCAGGCGGAGTTAGTCAAGCTGGTGGTCTCCGATCATCCGGATTATATGCGTACCGCATATGAGACGGGAATTACGGGACAGATCCTTCCGGAGTTTGATCTGTGTATGGAAACTGTGCAAAATAACCCGCATCACTGTTATAACGTGGGGGAACATATCTTGCATGCCATGCTGGAGGTGGAGCCGGATAAGGTACTGCGGCTGGGGATGCTTTTTCATGATATCGGAAAGCCTCAGACGCTGACGATAGATGAGAAAGGGATCACGCATAATAAGGGGCATGCGGTCGTTGGGGAAAAGATGACGATGCAGATTCTGCGCCGTCTGAAATTTGACAATGATACAATACAGAAAGTGACGAAGATCGTACGCTGCCACGACCAGGAAGTGGAATCTTCGCCAGCCGGAGTAAGGCGGGCGGTGCACAGGATCGGAGAGGATATCTTCAGGATGCTTTTTGCCGTGAAACGCGCGGATATTCTGTCACAGAGCGATTATCAGCGGGAGGAGAAGCTTGCCAGGCTGGCATACATATATGAACTCTATGAGGAGATCTGCAGAAAGCAGGAATGTGTAAGCCTGAAAGACCTGGCCGTTACGGGAAGCGACCTGATCGCGCTTGGAATGCAGCCCGGCCGGGAGATCGGGGTGGTTCTGAATGAACTTCTGGAGATCGTATTGGAAGATCCGGCACGCAACACAAAAGAAGAGCTGCTGCGCGTGTGCGGGCAGCGGCGGCGTTTTCTGATACCTTAGAAAATCTTCACCTGTGCGGTTGAATGCTCCAAAGAGCATCCAACCTGACTTCCGCATTCGTAAAACCCGTGCTTAAGCACTCCTGCGTCTGCTTACGCATCCGCGTTTTACTCATTTGGAAGTGGGTTGCTAATCCAATTGCCTGTCTGCATTGCCATAAATGGCATACAGACAGATTATTGGATTGCAACCGCACAGTTGGGAAAATCTTCATCTCTTTTTCATACTTTCGATTCCGCTTTCATAAGATAAGATAGACGAGAAAGCGGGGGGTATTCGTGTGAATGACAGAGCTGTCAGTTTATTGGATCATTATGATATAGAGGTAAGCCGTACCTGGAAGGGGCGGGGAGCGATTCTGTGCGAATCAAATAAAGGACTGCTGATCTTAAAAGAATATGGCGGGCCGATTGATAAGGTGAAGTTTCAGGATCTTTTGTTAAGACATATCAACGAAAGCGGTATGGTGCAGGTGGAGTCTATCCTGCGGACGAAAGAAGAAGAACTGATCGTCTCCGACTTGGACGGAACCCCCTATATCGTAAAATCTTACTTTGAGGGAAAAGAGTGTAATTACAGGGACATCGAGGAGTGCAGGCAGGCAGTGTGTACGTTGGCAAGGCTGCATAATGCGGCCGATCTGTCGGGGTATGAGGAACTGCTAAGTCAGCCTGTTTATCGGATTGAAAGTGAATATGAGAAGCATAACCGGGAATTAAAGAAAGTAAAAAAGTTCCTTCAGGAAAAGAGCCAGAAAACGGACTTTGAGATTTATTTGATGAAGCATTATGATTATTTCATGAATAATGCCTTGCAAATTACCGATGAATTGCGGTATTATGCCTATGAGGAAGATGAATATGAATTTCCGGTAGTGTGTCATGGAGATTACCAGTATCATAACATTCTGCGGACCGATACAGGCAATGTACTGATCAATTTCGAGAAATGTGTACGGGATTATCCGGTACGGGATCTGTATCTCTATCTTCGGAAACTGTTGGAAAAAAATAACTGGTCGCAAACACTTGGGAATTTGCTTCTGGAGAGTTATAATGGAGTAAGGAATTTGACAGACAGGGATTACAGGCAGTTATATTACCGACTGGCATATCCCGAGAAATTCTGGAAGATCGTTAATTTCTATTATAATACGGGTAAGGCATGGATTCCCGGCAGAAATATGGAGAAAATAGAGAAATTGTTCGCTCAGGAGCGGGAGAAGCAGCTTTTCCTGGAATATATTTTTAAAGGCGGACAGAAATAGAAAGGATAAGGATTCAGGATGCACGGAAGAATTTCACAGGTGGTAACGGTCGTTATGATCATGGTATTGTTGATTACCGGATGTACATCACAGGCTTTTAATATCGGCATGGCCAAGGATAAAGAGCATAATGTGGTGGACACCGGTTTCAGCGTGAGTTCAGTCGGCAGCTACGATTCGGCGGATACGGCAGTTGTAATGGCTGTGGATCAGGAGAACAGTAGTGTGATTTTCATGAATATGGATACCGGCAGGCAGTATACCCTGTATTATGACGGGACTACTTATGTGACGGACAAATATGATGGCCCAATGACGATCTCCCAGATCAGGGCAGGGGACGTGGTCGATGTCAACTTTCTAAAAGGAAAGCGGCAGATTGCGAATATCAAGGAATCTCCCAGTGCATGGGTCTATGAAGATATAGAGAATTATGACCTGGGTGGCATCAATAAGACGGCCAGTATCGGTTCCAGTACCTATTCGCTGCCGGATGAGGCGGTTGTCCTTTCGGAGGGAAAGCGTGTTGAAGTGATGGATGTAGTGGCAAAAGATCGAGTCACGATCCGCGGCATTGATCATAAGATTTACAGCATCAATGTAGAGAGAGGTCATGGTTATCTGCGGTTGCGGAATGAACAGGCTCTGATCGGGGGCTGGATTGAAGTGGGCAATACGGTGATCAGAGAGATTACGGAAGATATGCTTCTGGTCGTACCGGAAGGCAGTTATCAGGTGGCATTGTCTAACGGCGGCGTCAGCAGCATTAAGGATATCGTGATCGAGAGAGATAAGGAAACGGTATTGGACGTAGGGGATATTGAGATCGTCCAGGATAAGGTCGGTAGAATCCTTTTTTCTGTTAATCCGGCGGACGCAGAGGTTACCATAGATGGTGAATCTGTAGATATTAGCAGCGCGGTTGAACTGCCTTACGGGATTCATCAGGTTCATTTGGAAGCGGAAGGATACGATTCCCTTACCAAATATATTCAGGTCGGTTCGGAGTACGCTAAGCTCTCCTTTACATTGGAAGAGAAGAAGGAAGATACACCCACCGTCAGTGAGAACAGCCCGGAAGTGAAGAAACCGGAAGATAAGCCTTCGGATTCTGTCAGTGAGAATACCATATTGCCGACGCAGGGTAACAAAGTATATATTGATGCGCCTAAGAATGTGGAAGTGTACGTAGACAGCAATTACGTCGGTATAGCGCCGGTCAGCTTTAGGAAGAATATAGGCAGCCACACGGTAACATTGCGCAAGAGCGGCTATAAGACCAAGAGTTATACGATCTATTTATATAATGACGGAGAGGATATCACGTATTCCTTCGCGGATCTGGAGAAGGAGACGGAATCTTCGAGTGGAAATTCAAGTTCCAAAAATCCATCGGGCAGCAGTACAGAGAATCCGTCAAGCAGTAGCAGCAGTACGGAAACCCCGTCATCGGGCAGCAGTACAGAGAACCCGTCATCAGGCAGTAGTACGGAGAATCCGTCTTCAAGCGACAGTACAGGAAGTGTTTCAGACAATATTGTTGAGCCCCCTCCAAGTGGCGACGGGAATGATGCACCTAGATTTCCTTATTAAAGAATGCTTTAAATTAAAGGTGGCCGTAAATGCTATTATATAAGATAAATAAGGAAGTAAAGACTAGTACTCCGTACTGAAAACCCTTGTGCAAATATTTCGGTCTATTTTCCCGATTGCACAAGCCCAGAATACTCAACGTAGCCCGCTACGCCTCCGTTTCTGAACTTGTACACTCGAAAAAATATCCTCGAAAACTTGCACAGGAACTTCAAGTACGGAGTACTAGAAGTGGAATATATGGATAAGAAGTATACATACGAAGATTTTCTTGAAATTATTAAGACGCTGAGGGGAGAGAACGGCTGCCCCTGGGACAGAGTACAGACGCATGAGAGCCTGAAACCTTGTATGATGGAGGAGGCGGCAGAACTGCTTGCCTCCATCCGTATCTATGACCAGACGGGTGACCCTGATAATATGCGGGAAGAACTTGGCGATGTACTTCTTCAGGTCGTAATGCATGCAGAGATCGCATCGGAAGAAGGCCTGTTTACGATGGAGGATGTTGTGGATGAAGTCAGCCGTAAGATGATCCGCAGACATCCGCACGTATTTGGGACATGCAGTGCGGATAATTCTGAAGAAGCGCTTGCCAATTGGGAGGAAATCAAGAAAGAAGAGAAGAAGAATAAGGAATGGAGCGTTTCTCCTTTGCGGGAAGTTCCCCGGGAATTGCCGGCACTGACCAGAGCCGTTAAAGTGTTAAAGAAAATAGACAAAAATTATGAAAAAGGCAGTTCTTATGAGCAGGATGTGGAAGCGCTGCAAGAGGCAGTGGGTGCGCTTTGGACCTGCAGCCATGAGCCGTACAGCAGAGAGCTTGAGAAGATCATGGGAGATATCCTAATGAGGTTATCGGATATTGCCAGGATTGCCAAGATTGCGCAGGAGCAGGTGCTTGTGGACAGGATAGAAGATCTGATCGACAAATATGAAAAGGACGAAAACGATATGGGTCTGCAGGGGTGATCAGTGTTATGACCGGCATGAAGACGCGGGCAGCGATTGCTGGCTGAACTGTAACAAAATGCCTTAAAATGGCGAAAAAAAAGCCATCTTTCTGCTTGACAACAGCGATAAAAGCGTATATAAATAGGTGTAGGCGTTTCAAAAGAGGAACATCTAATAATAAAATGAAGACTCATTTAAGGAGGAGTTTAAGATGAACAAAACAGAGTTAGTTGCAGCTATGGCTGATCAGGCAGGATTATCCAAGAAAGACGCGGAGAAGGCATTAAAGGCTTTTACAGATGTTATTGCTGACGAGTTAAAGAAGGGCGGCAAAGTACAGTTAGTTGGTTTTGGTACTTTCGAGGTTTCCGAGAGAGCAGCAAGAGAAGGCAGAAACCCTCAGAGCGGTGAGGTTATGAAGATCGCAGCTTCCAAGGCTCCTAAGTTCAAAGCCGGCAAGGCATTAAAGGACATGCTTAACGCATAAGTCATATGAGCGAAAGTAAAGGCCTGTATGCAAACGCATATGGGCTTTTTTTGTCATATAGGATTTTTTTCGCTTCGGAATGGGAGGTAGAGTTTGTGGCGCTTCAAAATAGGAGGTAAAGATGAGACTTGATAAATACTTAAAGGTTTCCCGGCTGATCAAACGCCGTACCGTGGCAAATGAGGCATGTGACGCAGGCAGAGTGTTGGTGAACGATAGACCGGCGAAGGCTTCCGTCAATGTCAAAGTGGGAGACGTTATCACGATCCAGTTTGGCAATAAAGAGGTAAAGGTAGAGGTCCTGGATGTGCAGGAGACCGTCCGCAAGGAGGAAGCCAAAGAACTGTTCCGATATCTGCCTTGAACAATGTGGGAATGCCCGGCAACAGAGTATTCTCTGAAGGGATTCCCGATTGTGTAAAACAGACATATTTGTTCATGGTCTGACATACATTTAATTAATAAGTCTTTGCCTTATGGGAGGTATGTATGGAAGATTTGAACAGTGTGAACAGAAAACCGCACAAGCTGCTGCTTACCAATAGAAGGACATGTAACATAAGCGGTGTCAATGATGTATTGTCGTTTGATGTCAATGAGATCCTGCTTGAGACAGAGCAGGGAATGCTGATGATCAAAGGTAATGAACTGCATGTCAGCAGACTATCCCTGGATAAGGGAGAGGTAGATGTAGACGGACGGATCGATAGTTTTACCTATTCGGAAAATGCGGGCTATGGGACTAAGGGAGAATCACTGCTTGCGAGACTGTTTAAGTAAAGTGGGGGATTTGCCGGATATGAGTCAGGACATTGTGCAGGAAGTTGTTTTTTTTCTACATTCTATTCTCATGGGCCTGGTGATTACTTTTGCCTATGACTGGATACTGATCTTCAGAGAACTCGTTGCGCACGGCAGATTTTTAATGTCCATAGAAGATTTCATTTATTGGTTTATGTGCGGGATCAGTGTTTTTTATGTACTTTACAAGGAGAACAATGGCGTTCTGAGATGGTTTGCCGTGGTGGGGGCTGCTCTTGGAATGCTTTTTTATAAATTGACAATTAAATATCGATTTATAAATATTATGGCCAAATGCATACACAAGATAATGTGGTTTGTTTTTCGCATCATACAAGTTATGCTAAGACCTTTGAAATGCTTATTTTTAGCGGGTCGAAGGTGTGTTCGATACGCGATGAGAAAACTGAAAAAAGTGAAGGAGTTTATACAAAAACGGTTGACGGCCTGTATAAAAACAATTAGAATGATTTTAAGTAAAAAGTAAGGTCAGAAAAGGAGTATCGGTAGCAACATGGCAAGAAAAGCAGCATATCGTAAGAAGCGCCAGAATAAGACGGGCATGCTTTTGGTTACCATGGTTGTTATCATGATGCTGATAGTAGTTTCGGTCAAGAGCGTGGAATTGCGTGAGAAGCGCGCAGCTTATATGGAGAGGGTGCAGGCTCTTACAGAACAGATCGAGGGAGAGCAGGCGAGAGCAGAAGAGATTGAGGAATACGAGAAATATACACAGACCAAGAGATACGTGGAAGAGATCGCGAAGAACAAGCTGGGTCTTGTGTATGAAGGTGAGATCATATTTAAGGATGAGAATTAAGCAGGTTTTGGAGCAGACTCCGGGATTTGCTTTTTTCTGTTAGAGTGAATTATAATAAATCCCCATCCGTGATATGGAAGTCGAAGACTTTCATATCAACGACGAATAATCCGGACATCCCCCACATATATTGATAAAGACAAATTAAACTGGGGAGGTGTGTCATGAGGAGACAGGCAGAGATCAGGGATGATAATAAGATTACGATCATACCGGAATATGGAAGACAGAAACTTTTGACTTATGCGGAATCTTTCAGAGATCTGGCAGATCTGTTTGAAGGAGAGAATATAGAGGCGGAGACAGTGGACGACCACGATCCGGAGGACCGCAGGGATTACCTTTGGCACCGTAAGCTGCAGGAGAATCAGGGGCTTTTGGCGGAGCATTTGAAAGAAATGGCACATATCATGGCGGAGGTAGCCAGAGAGACATGCCTCTATCGGCCAATGGGAGAGAGAAAGTATAGGCAGATTTCGAAGCTGCTCCGGGAATCAGGGATCCTGCTGCGGAATTTCTTTGAATTGGAGAGGGAAGACGGACATATTGAGATCAGCCTGACGATGAAGACAATCTCAGAAAAGTATACGAAGCTGGGTGAGCATATCTGTGTGGAAGATGTGTCGGATTTTATTTCGGTGGCGCTGAATACGAGGCTGCGCGCGGCCAGAAGCACGCCGCAGTATCTGACGCCGGATTGGAGTACTTACTATTTTGTGCAGGAGCCGGATTATTATTTACTGACCGGTGTCGCAAAGGCGATCAAGGAATCGGAAACGGTATCGGGAGATAACTATTCTTTCTATGAGGTGGAAAACGGCAGAATGGTGGCAGCCCTGTCAGACGGTATGGGATCCGGGGAAAAGGCCTGCAATGATTCGGGACGGGTGATCGAGAAGATGGAGCGTCTGTTGGAAGCCGGATTCCGCAAGGAGCCGGCCGTGCAGATGATCAATGGCGCGCTGGTGGCAGCAGGACAGGAAGAGAATATGTCAACCCTGGATCTGTGCGATATCAATCTGTATACCGGTGAATGTGAGTTTATGAAGGTCGGCGCCGCGTGCAGCTATATCAAGAGAGGAAGGCTTGTGGACAGGCTGTCGGCACTTAATTTCCCGTTGGGGGTTTTCGGGCAGATCGAGCCGGAGACAATACAAAGGGTACTGCAGAGCGGCGATTATGTGATCATGTTGTCGGATGGTATCCTGGATGCGCTTTCTCAGGGGATTGGCGAGGAGGTATTGCCGGAGATCATCGGCAGAACAGAATATACGAATCCTAATGAGATCGCGAACCAGATATTGGCCTGCTGTCTGAAACAGAGTTGTGGACAGATACGGGATGATATGACGGTGCTGGTGATCGGCATGTGGAAGAAGGATACGGAAGAAAGTGATGAGTACTATCTACAATAAAGTGAAAAGGTTTCTGGATAAATACCGAATGATAGACAGAGATGATCTGGTGGCTGTGGGCGTATCGGGCGGAGCCGATTCCGTATGCCTGCTGCATATTCTGTGTCTGCTGCGGGAAGAGGCAGATTTCCGGATGCTGGTGGTGCATGTGGATCATGGAGTGCGGGCTGATTCGGCGGAAGATGCTTCGTACGTGGAGGCGCTCTGTGAAAAGCTGGGAGTTCCTTTTTATCTGCGGAAAGTAGACATGGACGGTTATGCGGCGGCGCATAAGCTTTCTTCCGAGGAGGCAGGGCGGGTGCTGCGTTATACGGCATTTGAAGAAGTGCTGAGGGAGCAGAGTAAGGAAGGCCAGTCCTGTAAGATTGCGGTGGCTCATAATTGCAATGACCGGGCAGAGACAATGTTGTTCCATATGTTCCGGGGCAGCGGTATTAGAGGGCTTGCTTCGATCCGGCCGGTGAATGGAGCGGTGATCCGGCCGCTGTTGTGTCTGGAACGGAAGGAGATCGAGGAGTATCTTGCGTTAAACGGACTGCGTTACTGTCATGACAGTACCAATGAGGAAGACAGTTATACACGTAACCGTATACGGCATCATATCCTGCCTTATGCAGAGAAGGAGATCTGTACCGGTGCGATAACGCATATGGGAGAGCTGGCGGAGATCCTTTCAGAGACGGAATGTTATCTGGAAGGGCAGACGAGACGACTGTATACGATCTATGTGAAAGAGAACACAGACGGTCAAGAGCATAATGCCGATAAACAGCTAGGTGAGACGGTAAGTTTGTGCATTGACAAGGGACTTCTGGTCGAGGATCCGGTCCTGTATAAGCGGGTACTGCTTACCTGCCTGGAACGTCTGACACCATACAGGAAAGATATTACCGGACGCCATATTGCCAGTCTGGTACAGCTGATGGCGAAGGACGGCAGTAAGGAGATCCGACTTCCCTATGGGATCAGAGCATATAAAGAATATGACAGGTTGTATCTGGGCAGGGATACGAAGGAAACAGCAGGGCCTGTAAAGTCAGGAAAACCGGAAGACGCAGGCGCAGTACACAGGATGGCGAGCCGCGAAGTAGTTCCGGATTCGCACCAGGTATATGAAATAGTGCCGCCCATGGAGATCCGACTGCCGGAAGAAGGAAGATTCAGCTTTCGTTTGTTTGAAAAAGGGGCCGGAATCTTACAAAAAGAGCAAAATATTCCACAAAATAGATATACGAAATGGTTCGATTATGATAAAATAACTACGTCTTTGTTACTTCGCAGGCGGCAGTCGGGAGATTATCTGACGATAGACGCTGCTATGCATACGAAGTCGGTCAAACAATACATGATCAATGAGAAAATTCCTAAAATGCGGCGGGACAGCATGTATTTGCTGGTTGATGGTTCTCATGTCCTGTGGATACCGGGTTATCGGATCAGCCAAAAGTACAAAGTGGAAGAAAATACGGAGCGTATTCTGGAAGTACGGCTCGAAGGAGGAAGCGATGGCGGAACGAATCGAAGTGTTGTTGAGTGAAGAGGAAGTGGATAAGAGGATCCAGGAGATCGGGGATCAGATTTCCAGAGATTATGCGGGGAAACAGGTACATTTGGTCTGCGTGCTCAAGGGCGGCAGCTTTTTTATGTGTGAGCTTGCCAAGAGGATCACGGTGCCGGTATCTTTGGATTTCATGTCAGTATCCAGCTACGGCGGGGATACGAAATCGAGCGGTGTAGTGAAGATCGTGAAGGATCTGGACGAGTCGCTGCTAAATAAGCATGTGCTGGTGGTGGAGGATATCGTGGACTCCGGAAGGACACTCAGCTATCTGTTGGAGATGCTGAAGGACAGAGGGCCGGTGGACGTGAAGTTGTGTACACTTTTGGACAAGCCGGAGAGACGAGTGGTAGACGTGAAAGTGGATTATACGGGATTCGAGATTCCCGATGAGTTTGTGGTAGGATATGGGTTGGATTATGATCAGAAATACCGGAATCTGCCTTATATCGGAATCGTGAAATTTGATTGATCATAGCGGACGTGTATGATCGCGTCCGTTTTATAATAAGAAAGAATATATTTTATGAAAGAGGTTTATTTTGAACAGGAATAATAAGAGTTTCTACTTGTATTTTGTGATCATCATGGGATTGCTGTTGTTTACCGTGTGGATCGGAACGATCAGAATCCAGGACAGCAGTTATACGAAAGGCGAATTTATCAGGCAGATGGAGAACAATGAGGTCGCCATTGTCAAGATCTGTCCTAACAAGAATACCGATGCCGGTGCGCTTGAAGTGACGCTGCATAGTGGTGAGGAGAGACGGTTGAACGTGACGGATATCTCCGAGGCAGAAGAGCTGGTGCGCAGCTATAAGCTGGATCCGGTGGTGGAGAGTGTGCCGGAGGAGAGCTGGTTTCTTAACAGTGTATTTCCGATTCTGATCGTGGTGGTGATCTGCGTCTTCTTTTTCGTGATGATGAATGCGCAGAATGCGGCCAGTGGCGGCGGCAACGGCAAGATGATGAATTTCGGCAGGAGCCGGGCCAAACTGACGCTGGGCGGTGAGAATAAGATTAAATTGGACGGCGTGGCAGGCCTGAAGGAAGAGAAGGAAGAACTGCAGGAGATCGTAGAGTTCCTGCGGGAGCCGGGCAAATTTACGAAGGTAGGGGCACGTATTCCCAAAGGCGTTCTGCTGGAAGGCGCGCCGGGTACGGGTAAGACGCTGCTTGCCAAGGCGATCGCGGGAGAGGCCAACGTACCATTCTTCAGCATTTCCGGTTCGGATTTCGTGGAGATGTTTGTCGGTGTAGGCGCTTCCCGTGTGCGTGATATGTTTGCGGAGGCGAAGCGGCATGCGCCCTGTATTATTTTTATCGATGAGATCGACGCCGTGGCGAGACGACGCGGTACCGGAATGGGCGGCGGCCATGACGAGCGCGAGCAGACACTGAATCAGCTGCTGGTGGAGATGGACGGTTTCGGCGTCAACGAAGGTATTATCGTGATGGCGGCCACCAACCGTGTGGACATCCTGGATCCGGCGATCCTAAGGCCGGGACGTTTCGACCGTAAGATCACGGTGGCTGCGCCGGATGTGCGGGGCCGGGAAGATATTCTGAAAGTCCATGCCCAGAACAAACCGCTGGGAGATGATGTGGATCTTACCCAGATCGCGCAGACGACGGCGGGCTTTACGGGGGCGGATCTGGAGAATCTGCTCAATGAAGCGGCGATCAATGCGGCTATGGAGAAAAGGGTCTTTGTCAAGCAGGATGACATCAAGCGGGCCTTTGTCAAAGTGGGGATCGGTGCGGAGAAGAAGAGCCGCATCATTTCCGATAAAGAGAAGCGGATCACGGCGTATCATGAGGCGGGACATGCGATCTTGTTCCACGTACTCCCTGATGTGGGGCCGGTGTACACGGTATCCATCATTCCCACTGGTATCGGTGCGGCGGGCTATACCATGCCCCTTCCGGAAAAAGATGAGATGTTCCTGACCAAGGGCAAAATGCTTCAGGATATCATGGTTTCTCTGGGCGGACGTATCGCGGAGGAGATCATTTTTGATGATATCACGACAGGGGCATCCAGTGATATCAAGAAAGCTACCAAGGTAGCACGCAGAATGGTGACTCGTTACGGGATGTCGGATAATATTGGTTTGATCAATTATGACGATGACGATGATGAGGTGTTCATCGGCAGGGATCTGGCGCATGCCAAAGGTCACAGCGAGGTGGTCTCCGGGGAGATCGACCGTGAGGTGAAAGCGATCATCGATGACTGTTATGAGAAAGCGAAGGCTATGATCTTAGAGCAGGAGGATGTGCTGCATAGATGTGCCGAGCTGCTGCTGCAGAAGGAGAAGATCAACCGCGCCGAGTTTGAAGCGCTTTTTGATACTATGTACCCGCAGCCGGAAGAGCCTGAAATGAAGCTGTAGCCAAAGGGATTGTGCAATTTTCACAAAAATGGATAGTCAAATTTGTAATATTTGTGAATCCTTAGTATTGTGGACAGGTACATGCTATGCTATTATACTACTTGTAACCCCCCAATACATTATATAGTTTTTGCTATACCCCATAAGAAAGAAATACCTTCTCTAAAAAAGGCAGCAACCGAAAAGCTGCCTTTTTTACTTTGCAGGAAATTGTTCCTGACTTAACTAAGTTGCAAAGCAGAACATGCAAACAGGCTTTGCCCGTTTTATTACCGGGAAACGCAGTTTGTTTTTTGCTTGAACATCTACCCTATATAGTATAAAATAATCTATATATTTATCGGACTTATTGTAGAAAGGCATAAAGCATGGATATAAGCCAATTTCAGAGAGCAGAGAAGAATCAGCAGTA